>Ga0315282_10000335_pt1 | contig 94305 bp, 87 predicted proteins | sample YL17G07_20_MG_FD_203693 | JGI IMG/M metagenome (GOLD analysis project Ga0315282, IMG submission 203693) | Sediment microbial communities from Yellowstone Lake, YNP, Wyoming, USA - YL17G07_20 | ecosystem: Environmental > Aquatic > Freshwater > Lake > Sediment | place: USA: Wyoming | collected...
TCATTCGTCCTTACAGGACTAAATTTTGCTTTTATTTGCTAACCCAACAATAAATTGCTGGGCTATTATCAATTGTCCTAACGGACAGAGAACCATAGTTTTCGTATTTTGGATCAAGCACAAAATCGTTAAGTCAGACCAGTAGGTTGAGTTGAGGCACGAAACCCAACCTACTTTTATAAGTCAAAGAATTAATTCGGTTGACCATTAGCTAAAAGGAGACGGTATTAGATGTGAATATAAGCAAAAAAATAGATAGACGTGAATTCATAAAGGACGTATCGCTTGCTGGTCTTGGGATCACTCTTGGTACGTCACTGATCGGGACAAATATAAGCACATCTTCAGCACAGGGAGCAAGCAGGCTGGTTATCGCAAGTCACAAGGATGCGGTAACAGGTATAAAGATAAATCCTGAGATAGCAAAGAAGATGGTTGATACGGGCATAATGCAATACACGGGTCAAAAGACGGTTGCGGATGCGTGGAGAAGTATACTTCCTTCGCTGTCACCCAATGATTTAGTCACAATAAAAGTCAACTGCATTAATAGCTCTTTGTCATCCCATACGAGTGTTGTTGATGCTATCACTTCGGGATTGATAATCGCCGGCGTAAAAGATAACAGTATAATAATCTGGGACAGGACAAACAGCGAACTCCTGCGCAGTGGTTTTAGATATAATACAGGCGATACAGGCGTCCGCTGTTTTGGCACAGATGAAAGAGGATGGGGGTATAATAAGCAAGTCAAGCTGGCAAATCAAAACGTCAAGTTGAGTAAGATACTAACAAGCACTAATCATTTGATAAACGTGCCACTACTTAAAGATCACGGTACTTCCGGAATCACGGCAAGTATGAAAAATCATTACGGGTCAGTAGATAACCCCGGGAGCCTTCACGGTGGACAGTGTGATCCATACATTGCTGAACTGAATAACATTCCCGAAATAAAAGAAAAGACACGCCTGATAGTGCTTGATGGACTTTTAGGCATATATACAGGCGGTCCTATGGGTTCGCCTCAGTTTGTGTATAATAGCGTTATTATGGGTCAGGATCCGGTAGCTGTGGATTATCAGGCTTGGAGGATTCTGCTTTCTGAATGTCAAAAGCATGGGAGGAACTTATCACTACCGAAACACATAGAGACAGCAAGAAAGGTGGGTCTTGGAACAAATGAAAATACTAACGTTGAAGTAATTAATGTAGAAGGACAGTTCGCAGTAGAAAACGAAGGTAAATTAAAAACAACATGGGGTGCAAGAAAATTATAATGAGTGAAAAGATTGATTAACAGTTTAAGATGCCAAAGCATGATAAAGTAATTAGATGAATTTTTCACTCATAACTTGTACTTGACCAATTTAATTTTTCGTTTAATAAAAAATATGATTGTAGGCTGGGTCGAAGCATGAGACCCAACTTTGATAATATTATGTTGGGTTTCGTTTCTCAACCCAACCTACTTTTAATGTTTATAAGTTGAATAATTAATTTGGTCAAGCACTAGTGCTTAGACACGTTATTTTTTTATGGATTCCTGCTTGCGCAGGAATGACAAAGCCACGTCAAATGTCATTCCAGCGAAAGCTGGAATCCAGAGATACCATAAAATTCAATGTGTCTGAGTACTAGATAGATTCTTCACTCCGTTTAGAATGACAAATTTAAGTTATGAGGTGTTTAAGGTGAAGGGATAATGATTCATCCTTTATTTATGCTTCTGCCATCTTTATGATATTGCGTATCGCTTCGGCTGTAGCTTTAATAGGCGCCAAACCTGTATCTACTTCGCTGATTAAGGGCCCATTGTAACCACAGGCAACAAGCTCGCACATTACTGCTGGAAAGTCAATTGTACCCTCAAGCAAAGGAGTCCACGTACCATTGAGAGCATGTCCTTTCCAGTCTTTCATGTGTACCATCTTAATTAATGATCCAAGAACGTGAACCCAATGATGAGGATACTGAAAAACAGCCATATTGCCTGGATCGAAGTAGAAGCCAACATCATCGCTTCCTACCTCATGCAGAAAGTTCCTTGTTTCAAGCGGGCTGAATAGAAAACCGTTCCAGACGAATTCCACAGCTATCGCCACGTTCAGCTTCTCCGCAGTAGGTGCTAATGCTTTCAGTGCTTCGACTCCATTGTTATAGGCGACGTCATAATATAATTTAGGGCTTAAACTTCCAAGTGTGTGTAATGTGCAGTATGCGCCAAGTTCAGAGGCAACCTGAAGACCAATTCTGGTTTCTTCGATGGATCTTTGTTGGGCTTCCCCACCTGCGAGCAAATTTCCTGTGCAGTGGCTGTGAGTCACAGAATCAATTGTTAAACCAAGGTCTTCCGCCGATTTCCGAATGTTTTTCAACGTTCCGAAATTTGTTTTTGGTGTAAGCTCACCTTCACGCCTGATGCAGAGCTCAACTACCTCATAGCCTGCATCTGCGGATTCTTTGAAAAAAGTCTCCAGTTTTTTTCCTCCATCAATCAAATGGCTAATCCCAACTTTCATCAGATAAATCCTCCTTGTTAAATTAGCAATACAAACTTTTAGTCTTACAAACGAACTCCTTATTAAAAATCAACTAGATAAGTTCAACTATAATAGCGATATAATTTGGAATTGTCAAGTATTCTTGATCTATCAGCAACATCCATTGACAAAGCAGTATTTCGAGTGTATAATGTCTGATATAATGTAATGCTAGTTGGTCATGTAAGATCATTAGTTGAAAGATAAGGTTCAGACAAAGATGACGTCGAATAATCCTACTTGTAACAAATCAATAAAATCCATTTCGATCTTCCTATCTCAAAGGAGAAAGCAAAATTCTCCCTTCAGCAAAGGGGGAAAAGGTTGCTTTAAAACCTTTCCAATCGTTCCCTAAGAATTTATCTTTTATTAAAATAATACGAGTTTTTCAGTTATCAGCAGTGCTTGAATAACTTAAACAGTATGATTATAGATGAGGAATAATAAATGCAGGATAAACTACAAGCAATAGAAACCGAAGCATTAGAAGAATTATGTTCTGCCAAAAACCTTGTTGAAGCTGACAGTATCCGTGTTAAATATCTTGGAAAGAAAGGTTCGCTAACAGAGATACTCAAAGGAATGAAGGACGTATCACCAGAAGAAAGACCGATCATAGGTCAATTAGCCAACAAGGTAAAAGAACATATAACCAGTGAACTCGATATAGCAATAGAGTTTATGAAAGTTAAGGAATACGAAGCCAAAATTGCGGCTGAGTTCATAGATGTCACCTTGCCGGGCCGCAAACCGATACTTGGCAAAAAGCATCCTTTAACTCAAATAGCTGACGAGATAGTAAGCATATTTCATGGTATGGGATTTCAGGTGGCTGAAGGTCCTGAGGTAGAGATTGATTATTATAACTTCGATGCGCTCAATATGCCGGAACATCACCCATCCAGAGATGATCGTGACTCGATGTATATAACCGATGGGATGCTACTCCGAACGGAGACGTCAGCAGTTCAGATCAGGGTTATGGAGCGGCAGAAACCGCCTGTCAGAGTCATTGTCCCCGGGAAAGTGTATCGTAGAGACAGTGACCTTACTCACTCACCAATGTTCCAGCAAGTAGAGGGATTAATGGTTGACGAACATATAAGATTCAGCGATCTGAAAGGTATATTAGTTAGCTTTATAAAGCAAATGTTTGGCAAGAATACAAAATATCGCTTTATGCCCGATTTCTTCCCATTTACTGAACCCAGTGCGCAGGTGCTCATTGGTTGCACCGTTTGTAGCGGTAACGGATGCAAGACATGCTCTGGAACAGGATGGTTGGAGATACTTGGCTCAGGCTTAGTAGATCCCGAAGTGTTCAAAGCTGTTGGATATGATCCCGAAAAATACACAGGATTCGCTTTTGGAATGGGGATCGAGCGTGTAGCTATGCTGAGATATGGGATAGGCAATATAAGGTTATTTTATGATAACGATCTACGTTTCTTACAATTCTGATTGCCCAGTATGATCCGGACAATTTCTACATTGGAATAGTGTATTCTTCTTTTCCCCAATGAATCTCTGTCCCTCGTAGGAATCCAATTTGTTGATGAACCAGATCGCCAAAAAATATAATAAGGAAGGCTGATGCGAAAGAATGGGAGAGTTCTACCCAAACGAGTATTTACTTATGGGAATAGATAAGACCACTGAATTATGCTACAATGTTGATTTAGGTATGAGAAGATCAGGAAAAGGAGGAACATGTAATGGTATCTTTTACATATACTAGACGGGTTTTTATATCGCATGCGGAGGAAGATACAGAAATAGCGCAAAACATATCAAATCTACTCAAAAACCGGTTAAATATCGACGTTCAGATTGATAAAAATTTTCTTCATGCAGGAAACCATTGGCTTTCTGTTGTTGAGGAGGAGATGAAAAAATCCGAAGTTGTTATTGTTCTTTTTTCCCGACTTGTTGCTCAAGATGGTTCTGAGGGTGTTTTAAAAGAAATACAACTAGCTCATAAAAATAATATCCCTGTGATAAAAGGATTAATTCGCCAACAACAAGCATATGATGAATCTCAATTTATTAATTTTGGTGAAAAAGGAGACAGGGAAATGGCAATATGGGAGGTTGCAAGGTTTCTCCTTAATAAGTCAACTCCTTTTTCCCCGATAGGTTTAGCAGGCTTCTATAAAAATAAAGGTGACATCCCTGAAGATACAGAGTGCATAGCTGATTTGGATTGTGATATTATTGTTATAGGTCATACATTAAAAGCTTGGTTTGGTGATTATGGAAATTTAATACGCTTTGGTAAGGCACGGATAAAGACATACTTTCCTTCTTCTAAAGATGCAGGGCTTCCATTATTAAAGGCGATTCATAGAAGTGGAAACAGAATAATGCAAGATATCAAAGAATCTAAAAGGAGAGCAATCGCTTTAGCTAAAGAAATCAATGATCCAGATCGCTTTCAGTGCTATGAGCTTCAAATAAAGCCAATGTTTAGTGCTATGGTAGTAAACCCTAATAAAGAAAATGGATACATCTCGATAGATCATTATATATTCCGGATATCCACAGAGAATCGACCGAAGTTCATTATAAAAGGTCTCAACAGCCCACTCTATAAACTTTATTGGCAAGTCATACAGCAACTTATTGAAAATGCAAAGCCTTTAACCAATGTCTAATCTTATAAACAATCTACTCGTTACGATTTATATTTCACCCTAATGTATGTTAATGTGTCTTAAACGCAATTTGCCAAAGCAAATAAGTTTCGAATCTAAATACAAATCTCCACAGAAGAAAGGTAGATAGACATTAAAGTATGAGAGATACTAATACTATCAGACAGAAAAAATGGAAAAAATTTTAGAATCAAAAGTCCTATATCAAGGTGACACGTTTAGTGTTAAAGAGATAACTGTTGAGCTCTCGCCCGGAAATATTGTTCACTGGGAGATTGTAGATAAGGGTGGAAACAGTGTAGCTATAATTCCAGTGGATGCTGATGGTAATATATACTTAATAGAAGAATATTTCGGCGCAGTCAATAAACGTATGTTATCTCTCCCTAAGGGAATGGCTAATCCGGGTGAAACGTATGAGGAGGCTGCTTTAAGAGAGTTACAGGAAGAAATAGGGATGAAAGGAAACCTTAAGCAGATACTTGTCATGGATCTCAGTCCCGGCTACCTTGCACAAAAAACGATTCTTTTCTTAGCTACGGAATTAAAACCAAGCCGACTTAAAGGAGATGAGCAAGAGTATCTAAGAAGAATCAGACTTCCAATCGAAAAGGCAATTGAGAAAATAATGAAAGGGGACATTACTGAAGCAAGAACAATAACAGGAATTTTACTATCTAAAACCTTATTAGGTAGATAATAATGTTCATATTACGGTAGTTATATCTTTTGTTGAATGTGGAAAAGTATTTTGCCAAAGGTGATGGAAAGCGTTATGATTATTGGCAAATGCAATGGTTAAAAGAATTTATCATAGGCAACTGAAACATAGTCAGAAAAATTAAGCAGGAATTCCATCGGAGGTTTTATCTTGAAGGTCATTATAGCTCCTAATTCTTTTCGAGGGTGTATGAATGCTTTTGAAGTTGCTGATGCAATCGCAATAGGGATAAAAAAAGAGATTCCCGATATAAGAATTGTAAAACTACCTGTTTCTGATGGTGGTGATCTGATGGTTGAAATTTTAATATACAAATTGGGTGGCAAAATTCTACATGCACCTGTCACAGATTCTCTTGGACATCCTGTTAAAGCCAAATATGGAGTACTGCTAGATGGTAACACTGCTATAATTGAAATGGCAGAGTCTTCAGGGATTAAACTCATATCTAAAAATCTTCTAAATCCAATGAAGACAACAACTTATGGAGTGGGACAATTAATACAACATGCCCTGAATCAAGGGTACCGTAAGTTACTTATCGGTCTTGGTGGCAGTGCTACAGTAGATGGAGGAGCAGGAATGCTTCAGGCACTAGGAGTTCGTTTATTAAATCATCATGGAGAACAAATCGGGTATGGCGGTGCAGCATTAAGTGAGTTAGATAGAATAGATGCAAGCCAGATTGATTCCAGAATTAAGGATACAGAAATTATCGCTGCTTGCGATGTGGATAATGTTTTAGTAGGTACTGAGGGATCAGCTATGATGTTTGGTCCACAGAAAGGGGCAGACAATATAATGGTAAAAATACTTGATTCTAACTTATCCCATTTTGCACAGATTATTCATAGGGACTTGCAAAGGGACGTTTTTACTTTACCATACGGAGCAGCTAATGGAGGTGCAGGTGCTGCGCTTTATGCCTTCCTAGATGCAAAGCTTGAACGTGGAATTGACTTAATACTGAAATATATTAGATTTGAGGAATTATTAACAGGAAGCAAATTAATTATCACCGGCGAAGGTAAGTTAGATAAACAAACTTTAAGAGGGAAAGCACCCTATGGGATTGCACAAATTGCAAGACAATTTGGAATTCCTGTCGTAATAGTCGTTGGTCAGATAGATAAAGAAGTAAACTCTGATGATTTCTCTATTTTTAATGCTATATTTCCAATATATAACTATTCAATGTCACTTCAATTTGCTTTTAAAAACGCACCAATACTTGTTTCTGCTGTTGGTGAACAAATAGGACGACTCCTCCACAGTGGGTGGTTTTAGTATCTTTCTATCAAAGTTCTTACACATTGGGCAAGAAAATTTTTTGTGACAATATCATATTAAGCAAGGAGAATATATATGTTAGTCAGTTTGGAATGGTTAAGAGAATACGTTGATTTCGACCTTACACCTGAACAGTTGGCAGATAAACTGACGATGGTGGGTCTTGAAGTTAAAGAAATAACTTCTACGTCCACAAAAGGACTAGAAAAAGTTGTAGTTGGGAAGATAGTGAAACGTAGTCAACATCCAAATGCCGATAAATTATCTTTGTGCGAAGTAGACATTGGAACAGATGAAAATCTTTCAATAGTCTGCGGTGCGCCAAATGCAAGAGAAGGCATGTTTTCGCCTCTTGCTGTTGTTGGTGCGGAACTTCCCAACGGCGTGACTATACAACCCGTTACTTTAAGGGGAGTTAAATCCTACGGCATGCTATGTTCAGAGAAAGAACTTAATCTTGGAACTGATGCAAGCGGGATAATGGATTTATCACCAGACCTTAAACCGGGAACTCCCTTAACGGAGGCACTTGGTCTTGATGACGTGGTTATGGATATTGAGCTTACACCCAACCGTTCTGATTGCCTGAGTATTATTGGCATTGCCCGTGAAGTTTCTGCAATTGCAGGCAACCCTCTAAAGAAACCATTAATCAGCTTTCAGGAGGGAAACACAAAGGCATCGAGCCTGACTTCTGTAACTATAAATGATCCCGATCTTTGTCCACGATATGCCGCAAGGTTGGTTCTCGGCGTTAAAATTGGACCTTCACCGTATTGGATGCGCAGAAGACTCGAAAGCATTGGACTACGTTCTATCAGCAACGTGGTTGACGTAACCAATTACGTGCTTATAGAGATCGGGCATCCTCTGCACGCCTTTGATTTTGATAATCTCACAGAAAAGAGAATCATAGTCCGCAGGGCAAAAGCCGATGAAAATATCACTACACTCGATGAGCAGGAACGCAAACTTGACAAAGACATGCTCGTTATCGCTGACGCTAGACGTCCTGTTGCGGTAGCAGGAGTAATGGGCGGTTCAGGATCAGACGTGACGGAAAGTACCGTGAATGTGCTTATCGAGAGCGCATACTTCAATCCAGTAAGCATCAGTAAGACGTCAAAGGCACTTGGTATGCACACAGAGGCTTCCCACAGGTTCGAGAGAGGTACGGATATTGAAGGGCTTATCACTGCTCTTAATAGAACTGCGCAACTGATTCAACAACTTGGTGGAGGTGAGATATGCTCTGGAATAGTTGATACATATCCTGCACCAAGAGAAAAGATTGTTGTAAAGCTCAGACCTCAGAGAGTCAACTCGATACTTGGAACTGATCTAAAAGCCGAAGATATTAAAAAGTATCTGCAAAGCATCGAGTTTCAGGTAAATAATGACGGTGAAAATCTCAAAGTGACTATCCCAACGTTCAGACCTGATGTTTATCGTGAGATTGACTTGATCGAAGAAATTGCAAGACTTTATGGTTACGATAATATTCCTGTCACGATGCCCGCAAGCGAGATTCCACCTATGTCTGAATACGAATACCTAACAATGAGCAAGAGGAGTTTCAGAGATAGGTTAAGGAATACTTTAACCGCTTGTGGTCTAATGGAAGTAATGAATTACTCCTTCCATGGATCAGATGTCTTTGATAAACACAGACTAGAGGAAGACAGCATGTATCGAAATGCGCTAAGGCTGAGAAATCCGCTTAGTGAGAATCAATCTGTGATACGAACGACCCTCTTGTCTGTTCTTCTTGAGAACATATCTTACAACATAAATAGGCGTACTACTGATATACGCATATTCGAGATAGGACGTGTGTTTCATCCTAAAGTTGAGGGTAAACAACCAGATGAGCCAGAATTCGTGAGTGGCGCAATAACGGGTTTAATAAATGCTCAAGCATGGAATCAATCAACCAGATCGGTTGACTTTTTTGATATTAAGGGTGTTGTCGAATCCATGTTAGATGAATTAGGGATATGTGATTATCAATTAAATTCAACATCTCGTCCGCCTTTCCAGCCCAATCGCAGTGCAGAATTGCTAATCAACGGCGTACCAATAGGCGTTTTTGGAGAAATTCGCCGTGACGTACTGGAAAGTTGCGATATAGATCAGGAAGTCTATATGTTCGAGTTGAACTTTAACGATTTAATGAATCACTCAACAATGAGAGTGTTCCAATCATTACCCATATTCCCGCCTGTTTACAGAGACATGGCATTGGTTTTGCCGTATGACGTGCCAGTTTCTCAGGTAAATGAATTGATAAGAACAGGCGATCTCGTAAAGAACGTGAATTTATTTGACGTATACAAGGGCAAGCAGATACCCGACAACATGAAAAGCCTTGCGTTCTCCATCGAATATTATTCGCCTGATCGCACTCTCACAGATGAAGAGGTTGACGCCGTTCATCAAAAAATCGTTTCTACACTTGCCGAAAAATTCGGCGCTGAACTCAGGAAATAATGATAGTAAAGACCTAAAATTAAGGGGACATCTTTATGATAAACGAAAGTATGGAACTCCTTCGGAAAAGAGTTCAACAAATGGTTGGATTGATGGAGAAATTAAAAGAGGAGAACACAAATCTCAAAAGTCTTACAGCAAAGTTAGAGGATGAGATTCATAACCTGAAGGAGGAACTAAATTCTCTGAAAGAAGAAAGAGAACAGATTAAGGACAAGATAGACGAAGCAACATCAATGTTGGATAGTCTTGCCCTAGAAGAAAAGCAATAGAAATCGTAATAAATGCTTGTCTATAAACAATAATGAAAATATTTTTATCCGCTAACCATCGCTAATTTTTAACCAAATTCGTGTTTATTAGCGCTATTAGCGGATATATTTTCGGAGAAGAATCATGGAAAGAAAAACTGATGTACCAGAGTTGCCATTTCGAGCATTTCTCACGTATAGGGAACTTACAGATTTCGTTGTATCTCTAGCATCTGTGCGCCCTGATCTCTGCCAGTTGGGATCGCTAGGAAAGTCGAGAGAAGGTCGGAAGATTCATCTGCTGACCATAACTGATTTTGCATCAGGCGCTCCAGAGGATAAACCAGCTTATTTGATACATGGCAATATACACGCTACTGAATTAGCAGGAACACACGCCGCATTATATACTGCAAGGCAATTGCTTGTGGATGATAACGTTTCGGATTTGTTGAAAGATGTTGCTTTTTATATAGTTCCCAGGTTAAATCCTGATGGTGCTGAATTTGTTGTAACAACGTCAGGTCCAATACGAAGTCGAACAGACTGGTCAAATCCAGAAGCAAATACGCTCTATCCAAAAGATATGAACGGTGATGGACTAATCCTGACTATGCGCCAAGAACACCCTGATGGCGCTTTTGTATCTGACCCGCAAGACCCTCGTTTAATTGTCCATCGTAAGGCAGACTCAAAAGGTCCATTTTACCGTCTCATACCCGAAGGTGAAATAAATAATTGGGATGGTTGCGATAATATATCCATAGATGGCAGACGATTCGACTGGAACAGAAATTGGTCTTATGATTGGCGCCCAGAACCTGAGCAATACGGCGCAGGGGATTTCCCATTCAGCGAAAAAGAAATGCACCACATTGCAGAATTCATACACAGCAAATCCAACATTTTCGGCGTGTTGGGTTATCATACGGGACCTGCCGCTGTGCTAAGACCACCATCAACAGGTTCAGACAGTGATCTCGATGAACATGATGTATTAATTATGGAGGATCTTGCGCAGATCGGTTCTAAATATACCGAATTTCCAGTTATCCCTGTGGTGAAATATCACGGTAAAAGAAGTCGAGATATTAACTTGCGTGGTCACTTCCACAACTTCGGTTATCATAACCTTGGTCTGTTTGTATTTGAATTTGAGCTAGGTGTGATAGATAACAGCGCAGGTATCAGCACCGAGGAACAGCTTGGAGTACAAAACGAGGATGAAGAAGAGGAACAAAGACGGAAAGTCATAAAATGGTGGGATAATCAGACAGAAAAAGACCCGATCTTCAAAATGTGGGAAACATTCCAGCATCAACAACTTGGAAAAGTCGAGATAGGCGGATTCCTGAATCGTCACGTCAGCAATCCTGCACTCCCTGACCTAAAACGAATATCAGATGGAACTTACAAATTCACGATTGACCATGCACGCAAACATCCTAAGATCGTATTGGATGATGTGCAAGTAGATGCTTTTGATGGAAAGATATATCGTATAAGAGTGCGTGTAGCAAATCGAGGTGAATTCCCAACTAACATATCAAATAAAGGTAGAAATCTAAGGCGAGTCAGACCAGTACGTATAGAATTTAATCCAGCAGACGGGGTTCAGTTACTATCTGCCCAGGGGCACCATAATCTTGGGCATTTTGGTGGTATTACAGACAGCAGGTTTTTGGAATGGTTCGTTTTCAATCCTGATGGGCGTCAAACTATAAGTGAGATCAGGATTTATGGCGGGACTGGCGGTAATATACAATACACAATAAAAATATAAATTAAAAAAGGACGGTTATTACGTAATAACCGTCCTTTCTATGATGAATCAATTTATCGGATCACCGAGTGACACACTGAAGATAGTTTATTTGATTCGTGGTGGTGATCGTCCCTTCAGCAAGCACACCGCCAAATTTCCTAGGGACTGGAACCAGCGGAAGTGAGGTTAAGTTAATCAACGGTTAAATGTACGCCTGAAAAAGTACATATCGTTAAGTAAAATACGATACATCACTTGTCCCTGTGCTTTACTGTATTGCCGTATTAAAATAGTTGAATTGGTTATAATTAATTCTTACATTTTGTTAAAACAATAGAGTTATAAGAATTTATTCCCAAAATTTTACGTAATCATTAAAAATACTATTTAAATTTATAAGGTTTTTCTCAACTGAAAACTAAAAACTGCTTAAAACTGAGGAGTGGAAAAGTGAAAAGCGGATATCAGTCTGGAGAATTCAAAGTTGCATATATTGGCGGAGGGAGCATGTTTGTTCCGTCAATCCTGAATGGTATAGCTGATTGTATGAAGAAAAAGGGAGCGTTTGACGTTTGTGTATCACTTTATGATATACAGAAGGAAAAAGCGGAACGAATGTGCCGATATGCTGATGTCGTATCTATAAAGGCAAAGGCAACCTCAACACGTGAGGAGTCTTTGGAAGGCGCTGATCTCATAATCGTATCCGTTGCGTTATACAACCGACTTAAAGATATAGAGCAGGCACTCTCCGTCGTAAATGCGCATCTACCAGAACCTGGACCCGGTAATATTGCAGAAGCAATTGCTGTTGCACCATTTTACTTTGAACTTGCTGAAGATATGAAGCGATATTGCCCTAATGCAACACTCGTATCTGTGGTTAATCCAACTGACGTTATTGCTCTATCCATGAGAAAAAAGGGTATAAAGGCAGTTGGAATGTGCGTTGAGGTTGAAGGATTGCGCGGCGCACTTGCGTATTACTTTCGTGCTCCAGAAGAATCAATCGAAATGACTTATGCAGGCGTTAATCACGATGGTTGGACACTCAAACTGATGATTGATGGCAAAGATGGTTATGAACTCTTAGAAAAGCGATTGCCCGAAATAGAGAAAGACCCTTATTTCCATCCCGGCAACTATGGTGTTATGCGCATATTTGAACTAACGGGATACCTGCGGAGTTCAGCGTATCATACACCGCCATTTTCTTTTGATTCTGCGCCAGGCGGAGATGCTTGGAAGCGATGGGGTGGGAAACGAGAGAACCAAGAACAGGCACTCGAAGAAGCATTACTCACTGGAAAACCGATAACTGACCCGCCAATGATACATCCAGAGAGATCATTGGTGAACTATCCCGGTACAGGTTATGATTTTGGTCGTGTGATCAGGGCTATGGCAACCGGTGAAGGCGAAATAGTGCCTATGCAAATGATTAATAATGGCGCCGTAGGTAATTTCGCCAAAGACGTATGTGTCGAAGTGCCGACTCTTGTAAAAGGAAATGAGCTAATACCTCAGCAAGTGGGAGAATTACCCGAATGGCTGGGAGGGATTACCCGCCTGTTAGGAATACAAAGACGGATAATTGCTGATTATCTCATCAATCCATCATTGGAACTGCTCAAGCAGTCACTTTCTGTTCTGCCGATACTTGCACCGACAGAACGACATCTAAGGTTTGCGGAAGTGGTTCATAGAATCTATATGCGTAGTGTTAAACAAAGTAATCAATGACTTTTTATCGTTCCCCAAGTTGTGGTTGATTTACCTTTAATATCAACAGGAAGTGTTCCGCCTGCGTATAGAGTATATCCATTTCCAGAAGAATCTTTGTAGCTATGCGCTCCCGGTCCTTCATCAAAGTGCCAGAGCGCTATAGTTTTTTGATCTACTTCAAATCTTCGTTCTGGTTTTATGCCTTGAGAATATAGCCATCCTTTAGATATTCGTACTTCATCAATTCGACCTTTTATAGATGTACGTCCTTCTCTACCACCAATAAATAATGGATCAGATGATGCTACAAATCCATTTATACTATCACATCCACCAGAACCCACAATATTTCCATTAAGAGATGCCGACTGTGCAACCGGTCCTGTTCCGCTCATCATAAATGCAAAGTGAACCCAGTTGTTGATTTTGTCTTTATTTAACGTTGCGCAGCTACCACCCATGCCATTTTCTCCGAAATATGTCCAGTATTCCAATTCGCATATTACTTCTGATGGAAGTTGTGGTCTTTTACCTACAACACGAATAAGATAGCTTTGAGGTTTATCAATTAATATCCATTCTTCTTTATGGTCTTTCGGATAGTCTGTAAGATAAAACCATAGTTCGACGGTAATTCCATCATTATCGAATCCACCGAATACTTCAGGATAGTCAGCAAAGACATAACCACCATCTTTGAGTTCCAATACTCCTGCCGGTGCATCCAAAGCAGGTGACCATTGAGCGAGCAAGAGAATAATTCCGATAATTAATACAGAAATATTTGTCTTGCTCATTACATTCTCCTGTTTTAATGTTGCTATCGCCAGATAATTTGTGTTTTGTCATTCCCGTGAAGCTTGTCCTCGTGAAAACGGGGAACGGAAATCCATTCATGCGGTTTTTATGGATTCCCACTTTCGTGGGAATGACATAAAAGATTTAGTATTTAATCCCATAAGGATGAAATATTAGACATTATATTACTCATAACCGATAGAAAGGGCTAGTATAGCATAAGCTGTTACTAATACAGGCTTGGACTCAAACCATCTATCCTCTGGATTTACCCATGAACCATCTGGCTTTTGGTTTTTAATTATCTTTTTAGCAAGCTCTGCATACCAGTTGTGCTGTACTCCATCGGAATCGGTTATTACTGGTTTGCCATAAGCCTTGAAGGCTTTTGCCATTGTATGATAATAGTAGTATAGACCTTGTTGACCCATACCGGGGTTTTCATCCAGAGTATAGTGAGTTTGAACCCATTTTACAGCGTCCTGTACTCTAGGATCATTCTTGTCAACGTTGGCATATATAAAACTCAATATACCAGCATAAGTCATAGAACCATAAGATTTTGGTTTGCCCTGCGGGTCATCGCCTGCCTGACTAAAACCCGGACGATATATAAATCCACCGTCATCACTAGCAGATGGTGAATCATTAGATTCGGTTCTATTTTGGCATCTCTCAATGAATTTTGCTGCCTTTGCCCATACGTCAGAATCATTGGGAACGCCTGATTCCTTTAATGCCTGAAGGCTGAATTTGAGGTTAGACAAATCAGGACGAGGGTCATCATCGCTGTATCCAATACCACCATACATATCGCCGCTTTCAGTTACCTGATACCCCATAATGGTCTTCTGAGCATTCTGAATGATAGTTTTATAAGCAGGATTCTTTGTCTCGTTCAAAGCCAATATACCTAGCGAAGTGTTATAATTCGGCAAATCTTCATCATATATGCCCCCGTCAGGTTTCACCATAGTTAGAAGGTACTTTATAGCCTCTTTTACCTGTACACCATCTTTTTCAGTATAATGCTTAGGACTTTTCATATAGGCAGTCGCAACCAGAGCGGTTATGCCCGGGTAATTTTCATAAGAGCCATTCTTTTCCTGATGCTCGTTTAAGTATTTAAGACCTTTATCAATTGATGCCTTGATCTCTGCTTTCAAAGCCTTGTCAATAGTTGGCGGTACTGTTTCCGCCGCATAAGCATTAAATCCTGTATAAACTATGAACATTAATCCTATTGTTAAACTCAACAATCCAATAAGCAATTTCTTTTGCATTGTAAATTTTCCTCCGTATTTTTTCTTAAACATTGTTTTTTAGGGTTTAGTGTAACCAAGTAAGTTTTTAGGTTTGTAGTAAGGTGATTCATAGCCTTAAATGCAATTTCGCAAAAAAAGTAAGGAGAGGGTTGATTCCTGCTCCTTACAGCGTTTGGGTGCGGAAGGTTTAAAAACTCATCCTATTCAAGCAAGTAATTATATATAAGCAACTATCATGCCATTATTTTAAGCTTTGCGAAAAAACGCAAGCTAAAGCTTTACTAATCCATATTGCTACATTTTTCAGAATAGTTTAGTTTGGTTAAAGGCTGGTTTTAAGGCTGAAAAGAATGTATAAATAATATACAGTATGTGATCAATAAGTGTGCAATTTCATCAGCAAAAGAAAATAAGAATATCCGCAAGCTTGCTTTTTAATTCATCTCGTGAGACGATCATGTCTACTGCGCCGCTTTGAAATAGCGATTGTATTGCCCGATCTGCATCCCTTCGACCAATTCGGCTTCCTGTATGAGACATTCCAAGCGAGTTTGATTCGGCAATAACCACATCCGCCGAGTAAGTAAAGGCGGGGAAATTGCTGTCAGGTCCAGATTGTGAAAGCACTGAAATGTAAAGTAGTTTTTCCTTGCTCAACTTACTAATATTTGCCGCAACATTCAAAGTTTGTGAGGGAAAATATACACTACTTTCTTTTTCAGCGATAGTGTAGATTGCCAACAATGGTAATTTTTGTTCAACAGCACGAGAGATCGTTTTTACTATTTTTTCGGTCACATATACGCTATCAGTTTTGCAGGAAAGATTAAGAGCCATTATCACAATACTGTGATCAGACAGTTGTGCTTTTCCACTCACGATGATACGGTTACCATTCTCTTTATCAAGGCGGGGAACGTCATTATAACTGCGGAAACTTCCTTCATCAGTAATGAGAGATATACGTGAAGAAGGGTCTATTGGAAAGTAATAACTGCATCTACGACAGATGCGTGAGTTTCTATCTAGTTCACCGTTGTATATAATTTCATTGCACTCAGGGCATTTTGCCCAGATACCATCAGGTATATCTTTTCGTCTATTCAAAACTATCAGTCCTTGTATATTTTAGAATCGTCATCATTATCCGCTTTTGATTGTATTTTAAGCTTAACCATTTTTACTTCAGTTCCACATTCACCAAACATAGTAAATTCTACTTTATCCATAAGGGCTTTCATGAGAAATATCCCTCTGCCACAGGGTTTCATAACGTTTTCAGGACTCAACGGGTCTTCTATATTGCTGGGATCAAAACCACAACCGTAATCTTTTACGTATATAGTCAATCCATCATCAGATATATTAAATCGAAAATGCACCATCTTAGTGGGATCGTTCTTGTTCCCATGCTTTATTGCATTTGTTCCGGCTTCTATCACAGCAAGGTTTACCTGTTCTTTGGTTTCCTCATCAAAATTCATTTCTTTAGCGACGTAAGTAAGCACGTTATCCAAAAGATAAATATGCCTAACCTCGCTAGGAATGTCGAGTGTTATATCTCTTTTTTGCGATTTTCTTTTCATTTTCATAGATCAATTTTAACGGCATTAATCGCCGCCTGCATATTATCATAAGTCTCAAACAGGGAGTTGAGTTTTGTGATTTTCAGAATCTCAAGTATACTCTTCTGAGCATAAAGAAGCACAAGCTTGCCTTTTTTCTCTTTCAGCCTGAGAAATGCCATTATAATTGTGCCTAAAGCGGAGCTATCCATTAGAGGTACTTCAGATAGATCCAGGATGAGCCAACTGATATTAGAATTGATCTGCTCTTCGATGGATTGCTTGAATCGAATGACACCATCACCGATTATCTTGCCCTCAAGATGTAATATAGCCCCATTATCTTTATTTTCAATATCTATCTTCATACAAATTCTTTCCGTTAAGTGCGTTTTGTTGTTAAACCCGCTTCAATAATATTCATTATACGGTCAAGATCATCCACAGAATAATATTCAATTTCGATCTTGCCTTTCTTCCCTGTCTGGCTCAATTTTACTTGAGTTGCCAGCATCGTTCTCAGCTTGCTCTCCATAGCTTCCACCTCAGCAGAACGAAACACCATTTTTTGTTGTTTAGGTTGCTGAAGCAGTTTTTGAATCATTTTCTCCGTCTGACGGACAGAAAGATCGAGATCTATAATTTTTTTACATACGTCTATTTGCAGATTTTGCTGTTCTAACGATAACAACGCTCTGGCATGGCCCATGCTGATCTTACATGAGAGGATATTCTCTTGTATCTCCTGTGGCAACTGGAGAAGCCTCATCATATTCGCAACAGCAGGCCTGCTTTTACCTACTGACTGAGCAAGCTGTTCTTGTGTAAGATTAAACTCATTCATCAACGCCGCATAAGCCCGTGCCAATTCAACGGCATTAAGGTCCTCACGCTGGATATTTTCTGTTATAGCGATAGCCATTGCCTCTGTATCGCTAACTTCCTTAACAATGGCGGGAACTTCAGGTAAGCCAACCATCTTGCAGGCACGAAATCTCCGTTCACCGGCGATTATTTCATATTTGTCCGTACCCATAGAACGGACTAATATTGGCTGAACAACGCCTTTTTCCTTTATCGAAGCCGCCAGTTCTTTCAGTGACTCATTGTCCATCTGAATCCTCGGCTGATATGGATTCGGTGTAACGTCTTCAACAGAGATACTGATGACTCTATCTGCTGTCTGCCTTTTAGCTGATTCAGGTATAAGAGCGCTTAACCCTCGTCCCAATGGTTGCTTATTCATTTCCAGCCACTTCCTTTGCAAGTTTCATGTATGCCTTAGCGCCTGCTGATTTTGCATCGTATAGAATAATCGGTTTACCGAAACTCGGAGCCTCGCTAAGTTTCACATTTCTAGGGATAGTAGTATTGTATACACGCCCATGAAAGAAATTTCTTACCTCTGAGATCACCTGTGCCGATAACCTGATACGCTTGTCCTGCATGGTCAGGAGTATACCCTCTATCTGAAGTCCTGCATTTAGATTATCTTTCACCAGCGTTACAGTCTCAAGAAGCTGACCAAGCCCTTCAAGTGCATAATATTCGCATTGTATAGGTATCAGGACAGAATCACAGGCTGTTAGAGCGTTGAGAGTAATTAATCCCAGTGATGGCGGACAGTCAATGATGATGTAATCGTATTGATCCCGTATATATTGAAGCGCAGAGCGAAGTTTCATCTCCCTTGCTATGAGCGACACCATTTCTACTTCAACACCAACGAGATCGGAATTTGACGGCACAAGGCTCAAAAGCTTCTGCTCAGTAGGTACAACAACCTCAGACATTGGCACGCCATCTATCAAAACGTGATAGATACTTTGTGTCACTTTTCTTGGCTCAAACCCTAATCCGCTTGTGGTGTTGGCTTGAGGGTCAGTGTCTATAAGCAGTGTTTTATATCCTGCCCCTGCAAGACATGCAGATAAATTGATCGCTGTCGTGGTCTTGCCGACTCCGCCTTTCTGATTCGCAACTGTTATTACTTTAGACATAGATTAATCTCTCACGAATTTTTTATCACTAATATCACTAATGAACGAATTACACAAATTATGAAAATCTATTTTATCCGCTAATTTACGCTAATTTTCACGAATCTTTCTTTTTCCCATCTGTGTAAATCCGTGTGTATCCGTGGCTAAATTCCAAAAAAAGTCGTAAAAACCTTTTACAGAGCTTTATTCTTTATTTTATCAGTCCAACGTGGATACTGGTCTGGCGTATTCCTTACTTTTTCAATAAATATCAAAGATCGTCTTTCGGGATTTACTTCGTCACGCTCAATTTTAATGAATCTCCCACCAAGTTTTTCTATGGCATTTTCTGCTTCTTTTACCTCTACTTCTGCCTCTTGCCCTTTATAAGCAATGAATTTCCCGCCAACAGATACCAATGGTAAGCAATATTCAACAAGTATCGGCAATCTTGCTAAATAACGGGAAACGACGACATTATATGTTTCTCGGTGTTCCTTCGAGTGTCCGACCACTTCGACACGTTCATTCAGAACTTCAACGTTGCCAAGCTTTAATGTATCAACTATGTGATTTAGAAATCGTGCTTTTTTGCCGATGGATTCTATCAACGACAAATAAATATCAGGGCGATAAATCTTAATTGGTATCCCTGGAAACCCGCCGCCAGTTCCTACATCAGCGACTTTAGCACCTTCCCTAATTGTTTCATAACAAAATATCAAAAGAGAATCAATAAAATGCTTATCAATAATATCAATATCTTCCGTTAGTGCAGTCAGATTAATTCGATTGTTCCAGTCCTTGAGTTCCCGTGCATAGATGCTGAACTGAAAAAGCTTATCTTCGTCAATGGGTAATCTGCCCCTAATTCTCTCTTTAAGAAGATCATAAAATTGCAGCATACAATATATTAAACTAAAGGCTAATATTGGTCAAGTAAAAAACGCTATTCTCGATAATTCTGACTCATTGGTTTATTGAATACAATTCCTTCCGCAGATAGATAATCCAGTTATCTCCTTCACGTAACTCACCATCTGAGATAGTTAAACTCCAATGCTCTAAATATGGTTCTTTATCTAAAGGTTCATATCCCAGACGCAGATATAGAGAATATGCCCGTTGATTAAAATCGGGATCAACACCTATGAATATTTCACTGCAACCCCGCTTAAATGCGGTTCTTTCCATTTCATGGATCATAGAGGTTCCGATGCCCTGAGATCGAAAGTCGGGTTTGACATAGAGATCAACTATTGCAGGTAGAACCCTCATCTTGGTCCATGTTTCAGGGGTTTTGAATACCAGCAAACCAAAGCCTACTATATTCTTGTCTTGCTCAACCACCATATACCGAATATAAGCATTATCAGCATCTCGCATACGGTCACGATGTAGAGCGATTGTTGGTTTTATAACCGAAAGTGCTGCCAAATCGTCACTGACGACATCCCTTATTTTTAGACTAACATTAAAGTTCTGATTTCTCATTTTTCACTATTTTCTTACTATGCCTTAGCTTTATAAGGATATAAACGGAAATAGCTTTCTTCATCTTTCTCTATGTCCTCTTGCCTCGATTTTAATAGTTCATCCAACAGTCCTTCACCCTTACCACTACCGCGCAAAGCCTTTATGGCTTCCTTTGCAGACATTTTATTATTAGGCTCATTCATAAAGGTAACAATAACTTCTGATCCATCTTTTGGAACTACTGTTTTATTAAAAAAATAAGTCTTCCTTTCTTATATATAGCTTTTGCTGCCATTATCATTCTCGATCACCCCCAATTTTCTGTTATGATTTGCTATAATTTCATCATAATTCAGATAAAATTATTCAATCTAATTATACGTGATCTTTGGATGTTTAACAAGTTTATTAAGTACAAAAATTACTAGCAAAGAATTCAATTGACAAAATAGAAATTCTATGTTATGATCAAGTTAGTGAAGCTGTTCAGGCAACGTTATAGAGACTTGGCTGCGAAACTGGTAACTTTAAGGATTCAAGTCATCCCAACATTTTCTTGCATTACCAAATTATCTATCTCGTCTTAAATATCCTGCTCGAGCTTGACCTTGCATTGTTAAAGAAAAACTTTATCTTTAAGATCAGCAATTTTTCAAAAGTAGTCAAAAAATTAATAAACCATAAGTTCCAGTATCACCTGAGATGCTCTCCGTCTGTCTGGCGGGATAAGGATTAATCTTGGCCCAGGTTAAGATCGATAAAAACATGCCTATAGAAAAAGCGCTTCGTAAATTTAAGTCTATCTGTAAAAAGGAAGGGATAATTGACGAAGTAAAGAAGCGGCGTGCTTATGAAAAGCCAAGTTCTAAGAAACGCAAAACCGATCGCAAAAATAACAAACCAAAACGGCAAGTAAATAGGAGGGGGAAAGTGTAATATAAGTGAAATATTCTGAAAATATAAGAAGAATATTCTGAAAATTCACTTTAATGCTACTCGTTTAAAAGAGGTAAAATTAATGGGAAATAAGCTTTATGTTGGCAATTTGAGTTTTGATATAAACGATGAGGAACTAGAAAAGAATTTCTCACAGTTTGGAGAGATCGTTTCTGCCGTTATCATTAAAGACCCTGTTTCTGGTCGGTCAAAAGGCTTTGGATTCGTTGAATTTACTAATGAAGACAGCGCCAAAAATGCAAAAGAAGGCATGGACGGTAAAGAAGTCGGAGGACGTACACTCAAGGTTGACGAAGCAAGGGAGCAAAGACAACAAAGAAGACCCCCCAGAGATAACAATTCCAATTACCGAAGAAGATTCTAATATTAAGTATAATATCTAAATTTTTTCCAATACCTCTCCCGGAGGTATTGGAAATGTTCTATTATTGCTATTTTATGAATTCTTTCCTTTACTATTACCCTGATTAAACCATTTTATGAACAAATAAATCAACAGCATGGCTATCTATGCCATGCGTTGCCCTCTCATTGCTTACTGATACTGCCGCTACTGCTTGGCTATAGACAACAGATCGTGCAAGACGGTTATCATTTTCAGAGCATATCCATGCTTTTAGAAAACCTGCGTGCATTGCATCCCCTGCGCCTATCGTAGAATATACCTTTGACACCTTTGGAGATGGAAAAAAGCTTGACCCTTCGAGAAGATCATCTCCTTTTGGAAGTCTTCTGTCCCAGACCCAACAGCCGTCTTTATCATGAACCACCAGAGTTCCTGCAAAATCCGACCCGCTTAATTCATTCCAGAAGCTAGTAGCTTCATAAAATTCGTCTTTGTTCATTAAGACAAACCTTGGTGGTCTATCCGCAATTAGACATTCATGTAAATAATGTCCTCGCACATCAATAGAAACTTCACATTCGGGACCCACGAGATCAAGGATTTTTGCATAGAAATTGTAGGGAGTAACGATCGCTTCTCGCTCAAATTCCCATACTGGAGGTGCGCCTGCCATTACAACCATATCGGTGTCTTGTATTATTCCATCTAGCCTTGATAATACAGTTTCAGCGGCTTTCTGTGACCACACGATCCGTGGGCTAAAGTTAAGGCTTGTTCCTGTATCTTTAATGATGATCTCTATGCACCTTCTTGTTACCTGCATCCCACCAGTTTCATCAAGCTCGTTTACGATCTCGAAATGTGGTCTAACATTTATCAAATTCGTTATTTGAAGGAACTGAACATACATGCCTGCTGGTGTTGAGGGACGTATCTCTGCGCCGTTTATTTGGTTTATTTTAAGCTCACACAATACTCCCTGTGGTGGCGGGAGGAAAGTCACAAGTTCCACCTGTGTATTAAAGTCATTATCTATTAGCTTATCTATCACCCGTGCTACGTTAGTAGCCTTCCCGCCAGCGTAAATAGCTAAAATCTCAGGGCGTGGTTTAGCATCATGAGCGGTATCCAGTATAGATACGAGACCATTTGTTGCGTCATAGCCTGCATAACCATCTTTATTATCCTGAGATATGCGCCATATCTCGTCAGCAGTTGGGGCAAATTCTATTATAGTGACTTTTTTATTTGACATATCAATCCTTTATTTTGCTCGGAAATCCCAGATACACACATTATCGCCATTACAGAATCGTGCAGGCGTGCTGATGTCCATGTTTAGATCAAACTCTTTAAGCCAGACGCCAAATTCTGCGGGACATATAGCATCGGCTATTTTACAAGCCAGATGCTCTCTATTGGCTTTTTTTAGGATTTCAAACCATGGGCATCTGTGTATTTTTATCTGTATATGGTCATCGCCTTCCGTTGCTATTTCATAATCGTATTCTTCCGCTTCGAGCTTCACTTTAATTGCCTGTACGAAGTCTGATACACCTTTACCTTCAAGTGAAAGCAATTCTTTCACTTTTCTCGACTGAATTTTTGGCAATATACTCCACACTTCCGCATCAAGCTCTAAAGCCTTATTGAAACAGAAATGCCTTTCTATCATCATAAACCAAAGACCATCAACGGCAGAATATGATCGTCTAAGGTATTCTGTTATTATCCTTTCTTCCATTTGACAAACCCCAATGTACAGATTACATCAACATATAATTCTAAAACACTGTTGTGTTAATCATATTATAACAGTGTTTTTTCATTTTGTCGTCAGTTTATTGGCTTGCTTTCAAAATTGGCATGATAAAAAGATAAGGAAGGATTGAACGTAAAATAATAATTTAGCAACTGAGGTGAGTTTTGCACCCACCTCAATTGCTAAAATTATTAATATGAAGACTTTATATATCCCCACATTACTGGCATTTTGCCTTTTGAGGCGACTGCTATTAGCAATGCTGTATCAAGCGTACCATCGTCAGGTGGCGGGTCGGATCGCAGGGTGTATCCACATTCTCCTGTGTTTTCACCTAATTTAGCGAAGATCACAGTCCATTCACCAGCCTTCGCAGTGAATTTTCCCACATCGGTATCTTTTGCCCAGTTTGCATCGGCAAGTCCTTCACAAACCATTTGTCCATTGGCCCACGTTCTTCCAGGGTCATCTCTTCCTTGCATGAATGTAACTTCCCCGCCTTTATTCCACTTCGCTAAAGTAAACAAGTATTCCTGAAAATTATTATTTTTGGCTTCATCTCTGCCACCCCATTCAGCCCAGTCAAACTCATTACCGCTAGCGAAAAGAGAACCTTGCTTGGCATCCACCAGATCATTGAAATTGATCGGTATCCAATACATATCCTCTTTACTATTGTTTTGCTTTATGGACATTTGCCCGGGAACTGGCCATGCACTTTTTTTGGTGGCAACGTCTAATTCGGGGACACCAAAGTAATCTTTGTATAAATCCTTTCCCATTGAAGCAACTCCACCACCAGATGCCAGTCTAATTGGGGGATCAAGTACCATCCAACTCATAATGTAGAACCCTTTATTGAGAACACCTTCACTCGCAATATCAGCCTCATTCATGTATTCATGTTTCCCGGTATAATAATCGGGATGATTGTGAGGGCCCTTTACCATAGCCACGAGTTTCTTCGCTGTTGCCGCATTATCACCGCCTGCAAGCACTTGTGGTACATATAATCCTAGACATAAACATAAAATCAAACTCATCAATACAATAGTTATTTTACACATCGGAATCACTCCTTTGATTTATACCATTTTAGTATTGGTTGTTAAAAAATGGCTTTATCACATAATCAATATTTTATGTGCACTCACCTCCCCGATGTGAGGTTATATAGTCCAATATTGCCGATTAAATACCTTGACAGTATAATACAACGAATATTGAATGTCAAGAAAATTTACGCCATCATATCAGTCTAAACAGTTTATCAGGTCACAAAGCTTGACACCACAGGCTTTTTTACGGTATAATCCTGATATGCGGTCACGTATTACTAAACTCAACTAAATTATTCAATGGTTCAAAAAACTATCCATGATACAAAGAAGAACAATTGACCTATTAGATGAAGAAAATGAACCCGAACTTCCGTCAGAAGTGAATAGCAGTCATATAGATGAGACTTTTGTATTAAACTCCACAAAAAGTCTGGAGACTGACGTCGGACTGTCCACAACGAAGAAATTTCACATTTTAGACTGGAACTCCATTAACAGACAGTTGAGGAGTTATGGTTTTAACAAAGTTGATGATTTAAGTCTGCGCTTCATTGATGAGAATGATAAAAAACATGTCCAGAATCGTAATTCTGAGATAGAATTCGACTTCACGTCTGACTCAATCCCTTTTTCTGCTAAATACAACGTTGCTATTGCACTAACGTACTCAGAAGCCATCGGCATACTATCCAATAATGATTGCGAGATTTATGCAAGTGAAGAAGTAAAGAGAATATTTGTTAAATATAAAGTGCCGATCAATGAAGGACTGAGCGAAATCAGCTTTAAGGATATGCCGTTGGAAATGAAAAAAGAACTCATCTGGCCCATCGTTCAGAACATTTACAGGGCATTGACTATCAGGAAAGCGGCTCAGGTATTTCCTGAAGGCATATCTGGTAAAATAGCCTGTGAAGCCTTAATGTCTGAATGTAAAAATGACGAGTTATCCGTCAAACTTTCGGAATTCTCTGCCTTAAAATACTCTGATTACGAGACAGTATATTTTTCTGACCCATCAGACCTTGAGATCAAATATCACATAGCAAGCTATTGTCTTGAACACGTCGGAGAGATCAAACCCCAACAGAATCCCGATAATAAGGAGCCAGATAAACCAGACAAAAATGACGAAGAAAAAACTCCAGAGGATGAGCAAAAACGTGCAGAAGCAATGAAAACTCTGGAGGACGAATATATATCCGCTTTCAAAAGGATAAACAAAAATAAATCTTTTTGGGAAAAGCTAAACTTTAACGATATACTAGAGATGGGCAAGGATGTTATAAACGCTATCAGAGAAGAAGCAAGAATGTTTGCCAAGCTCAAACAGGAGATCATTTATAGGCTTGGTGGAAGGTCAAAGATAGTCATAGAAGATGATGAATTATTCAGGATCATACATGGACAGAACCCTAACTTCGAGATAGCCTCGCAATATCTAAGTATGTTCTTCCAGCCATCTGATTACTATACTATACTGGGATTGAATAACACCAAAAGCGTAACTGAAAAAGACATTAAAAACGCATTTAAAAGACTAGCCAAAGTATACCACCCAGATAAAAACCCAAATGATCCATATAAGGATGAAAAAGAACAGAGATTTAAGCTTTTACTGGAAGCAAAAGATGCACTTTTGAAAAAATTAAAATCTGGTAAGGAAACCCTTTCTGGTTACAGGGATGATATATCATTATCAAACTATCTTGGCAACATAAGCAAGTTATTTGATGGTTTTGTCAGGCAAGAAGAGAGTGTAGATAAATTTAATGAAGAAATAACGGAAACACCTCAGGAAGATTTTAACACACAGGAGGCAGTAGAGATGGAAAATATTAACGAAAATATTGCTCAGAATCCCGTCGAAAACGATGAATATTTAGGTCCATATCTTGAAGAGATAAGGATGCTTGAATCGCTTGCAAATGGGTGGAAAGATAAAGACGTTCTAGTGCTTGGCGCCGGGCGAGAACCAGAAGATTTTTCTATACCTGTTATACTCGCTCAGATGGGTGCAAAAGTATCAGCCATAGACATCAACTATAACGGTCCAGAGGAATACAAAGGGTGTCAGTATTTTAGAGCAAGTGTTGACAGGGCTGATCAGGTTTTTGAGGGAAGACAGTTTGACGTAATAATAAGTACGGCAGTTTTTGGCGTTCCTTTTACAAACTGGTCTATCAGGCAATATTCTTTGAATCCATTTAGTGACGGATTCAAAGAAAAGATAAAGCAATTAGAATTAGAAGTTTTCGGTATCCTCGTGAAGATTACCAAAAAAGGTGGATGGCATTTACATTACAATAAAGATATGAACCCTCAAAGCTGGAACTTCACAGAACAGGACTTGAAACAACTCGGATATGAGTCCGCATTTCATCCTGAAAACATTTCAAACTCACAGGGAATATGGTTCCTTCAGGTATAATTCGTAATTTAATTATATCACCAGTCATCCGACAAAGAAGGTAAACGCATCAGTATATCTGTCTCTGCCTGACGATTATACGCAAGGGCAGATATGCCTGATCCATAGATGTTGCCTGCGTAAAAGACTGTACAAAGGCTTCCAAATATCCATCCTTTCACAGACCTGATTCCATTTTCTCGAAATCCATTCCATGCCAATAAACCCGTAGTACCTGTGAGAACAAATGAAAAAATGCCATTTCCGAACTGTTTGCTGTAAATTTTTCCAGAACCGGGGATGATCACGGACATAAGGCTGGCTAAAAACCTGCTCTTACGTTTTATATTTACTCCTTCTTGTGAGCGATCCTTGAGTTCTAGCATGATGTTTTCTGTAACTTTATCTTCTGATGATGTGGAAGTTGAATTCAGTAAATTATCTGCGGATCGCCATTGCCTTTGGTTTAGATAACTTAAAGCCAAAAGGATCTCTAGCTTTTGGCGTTTTTCTCCTTCAGATTCTTTCAAAACTTGACTAATATATTTTTCAGATTCTTTATATTGTCCTGAAAGAAGATAAGAATAACCGATCTGGTAGTTTGCAGAAAACTTAAAATCACTTTTGGGATATTCTTTTTCAATTCTCTGAAAGAAGTCTATTGCCTTTTGAGTATCTCCAGCGTGACGATAGCACAGACCTATTTTGTATAAAGCATTATCTGAGTTCTGTGGAGAAACTTGCATGAGTCGCTCATATTCTTTTGCTGATCTCAAATAATCGCCTTCTTGATAGAGATAATCTGCAAATTTCAGGACGTTTTCGGCGCTGTAATAGTCAACCGCTTCGGAGGAAGAAACCATAAAGCACAAAGACACTGGGATACAAAAAAAAATAGTTAAAGGTTTGTAATGGTCAACCAGATTAATTATTAGCCTATAAATATTAAAGGTAGGTTGGGTTGAGGAACGAAACCCAACATAATTACCAAAGTTGGATCTCATTGCTTCAACCCAACCTACTATTAAATGCTTTATTATTCTTAGTGTCTTAGTGCCTTTGTGTTTGGTAAATATATAGTTAGCCATTATTTATGATTTTGATCCAACAGATCAGAATACACCTGCACAGGATCAATAAATTTTCCTGATTTATAATCTAATTTGTAGTATGGAACAGACAAGCCATTACACCTCTGAAGCCGATCAGATGCTAGAAGTATACCTCGTATCACACCAAATTCCCTGAGAGAATCTATCCCAAACTGCGAGCATGAAGGAATAAAGTTACACACAGGCTTATCCTGAGTAGATATGAATAATTGATAGAATCTGATCATGCCAGTCGGGATTCCTATATGCGCATGTTTTGTCGCTATTCTGGGAGCATCCTGTATGGGATTATTTGATAATATAAATTCAAGTTCGCTTGTATCAGATGATGGATAGCACGATAATACAGAATAAAATGAAAGCAAACTGCATAAGAAAATAAAAAAAAAGAAAATTTTACTAATGATCATCTCTAATTTAAATTCCTTCATTTATGTAATCGTTAAAAAATACATAAACGTCCTAAAAACAACCCCCTTGCCCCCTTTTTTAAGGGGGAATAAATCGAGTCGTGTCAACATTCCCCCTTAGCAAAGGGGGTCAGGGGGTTGTGAAAAACGTTGAAATACTATGTCAAAATGGCTTTTTTAACGATTACATTTATTTAGATATTTCTTGCCCTTTTAAGACTATTGCATTAATATCATTCTTCAATCTGTAAAATGTCCCATCAAATATTGATCTTCGTATCCCTCTCATCAGGCTTAGGTAAAAATGCAGATTGTGGATCGTATGCAGTCTATGGCCAAGGATCTCATTTGCCATAAACAAATGTCTCAGATAGGCACGGGTGAAATTTGTGCATGTATAGCACCTGCATTTTGAATCCAATGGAGTAAAATCGCGCTTGTATTGAGCATTTTTGATTTTTATCATACCCTCACTGGTAAACAACGATCCATTTCGGGCATTTCTGGTCGGCATAACGCAGTCGAACATATCAATCCCAAGTGACACGCACTCAACGATATTTTCAGGCGTTCCGACTCCCATAAGATAATGCGGTTTATCTTCTGGTAAAAGAGGTACTGTATATCCTACCATATTATACATCATTTCCTTTTCTTCGCCAACGCTTAACCCGCCGAGAGCGTATCCATCAAAATTTATCTCAACTAAAGATTCCGCACTTTTGCGCCTAAGATCAGGATAAACGCTTCCCTGCACGATCCCAAAGAGCAGTTGATTGCCTTTATGTGCAGACTTGCACCGTTTCGCCCATCGTGTTGTCATTTCCATAGAGTTTTTTGCATATTCATAGTCGCATGGATAAGGTGTACATTCGTCAAAATTCATGATTATGTCAGCGCCGATGGCATTCTGTATCTCAATAGACCTTTCGGGACTGAAAAAGTGCTTTGAACCGTCAATCTCAGATTTGAAAATGGCGCCTTCCTCAGTAATCTCACGGTTTGCGCCAAGACTGAACACCTGAAACCCACCGCTGTCTGTAAGTATTGAGCGATTCCATGACATGAATTTGTGCAATCCGCCGGCTTTTTTAACTATATTATGCCCCGGTCTGAGATATAAATGATAAGCGTTGCCAAGAATGATTGACGCACCCAATGACTCAAGTTCATCAGGATTGCAGGTTTTGACCGTTGCATAAGTGCCGACTGGCATGAATACAGGCGTTTGTATTTCACCGTGAAGCGTCCTTAGCATGCCCGCCCTTGCATTAGATTGATTATCGTTTTTTTCTATCTGGAAAGTCTTTAATTCCTTATTTTTCGGCATATCCACCCTCTTTTAAGCAATTTTAAGAAGTCCTTTTAAACTTTAGGAAATAGCACGCGGATAAACGCGGATTGGGCGGATTTACGCAGATCAGGAATAAATAATGAGAAATCCGCGAAAATCCGTTTAATCCGCGTCATCTGCGTTCTATTCCTATAAAAAATAGTGATAAATCATCGTCTAAACTTGCTTACTGATTCAAAAATTCCTTCTCCACCTCAGCGATTGATTCTTCTATAATATCCATGCCTTTTTGAGCTACATCCTCGGGCATGATGATTGGCGGACTCATGCGCAATATGTGTCCTGCCGGTATCCACGCCAAACCCTTTCGGAAAGCCCTTTGATAGATCAATTTCCCTGCTTGGTCAAATGGCTCTTTAGTTTTCTTGTCTTTCACGAGTTCAACGCCCATCAGACAGCCTTTGACACGAGTATCACCGACGATGGCATATTTTGATGTCCAGTCGGACATGCGTTTTTCAAACAGATCACCTAATTCTAACGCATGTTCAAGCAATCCCTCTTCCTCGATCACCTCTATGCTTGCAAGCGCAGAGGCGCAAGCCATAGGATTACCGCCATAACTTGTAGATGCGCTTATCTTATCAACAGCATCAGCGTAAGGTTCCCTGACGACCATAGCTGTGACAGGAAATCCGTTTCCTAATCCTTTACCAAGTGTGACAATATCAGGCAAAGTATCCCAATGTTCAATGCAAAGGTATTTACCGGTGCGTCCCATACCAGTTAAAACCTCATCAGCAAAGAGAAGTATTCCACGCTCATCAAGAAACTTTCTGAGTTTCGGGAAGAAGTCATCAGGAGGCATGATGCTTCCAGCCCAACCCTGAATTGGTTCAAGCACAAACGCCGCAATCTGTCCGGTTGTTCCTTCTTTTATGAAAGTATCAAAAAAATCAAAGTATTTATCCGTGTCAATTAAGCCATCATCTTTTGTCCAGAGCGGACGGTACGTATCAGGTCTTGGAACCATATAGAAACCGGGCGACCTTAGACCATAAAGCGGATTCATACGTGCAAGGCTAACCGCATGTCCTGTCTTGCCGTGAAAGTCCATAAAACAACTGATAAACTCCTGCTTGCCAGTGACCGCCCGACAGGTGCGCAGACCTGCCTCAACAGCAGTCGTTCCGCTGTCATATAACTGGATTCCGCTAAGATCACCGGGCAGAACCGATGCTAGTTTTTCTAATAATTCGACTTTTATGCGAGTAGTAAAATCGTGAGCATTCATCAACTGGTACGCACTTTTTGCGACTGCCTCAGAGATTTTCGGATGACAATGCCCTAGCGTTGTAACGTATATCCCGCTAGAAAAATCAATGTATCTATTACCGTCAACGTCAGTGAGAGTACAGCCTTTCCCGCTTTCAAATGCAACAGGGAACAGCTTCACCTGACCCGACAGCCCACGAATGTATTTACTAGCACGATTGTGCAATTCTACGCTTATGGGTCCCGGCAGCGATTCAGTTTTAATACATGGATATTGATTCAAATCAACTTCATATTTTGATGGATCATACTTTCGCATTTTTACCTTCCTATAATTTAAAGGCACTATAAAATTTAGAAAAACACAGAGGCACGGAGAATAAAGGAAGAAAACCAAGAATTTCTCCCCTCCTTTTCCAGACTCCATGACTCTGTGTCTCCGTGTTTATTTTTCATTTTATTTTTGACAATGCGTTTCACTATATCAGTTTCAATTACTGTAATCGTTGAAAAATAGGGTTTATCATAAATCTTTCCGATATTCTGGATTCCTGCCTGCGCAGGAATGACAAATGTGGTACCGAGTTATATCAAAATTTCATAGAAACGCCAAAATAAGGAATACGGGGCATAGGCACTCCCCGCTCGTCATAACTAACGTACTCCTGTGCCTCACTGGAGGTAACTGATATACTGCCAGTATAGTTGTAAGCGTTCAGTATATCCAGATAAAATTCCAATGGCTGTTTGCCGATATGGAATATTCGGACAAAGCGTAGGTCAAGGCGATGGGTAGATGGCTTTCGTAAGTCTCCTACCTCAGAAGCAACTGGGGTTCCAGAAGCATAACTCCATCGCAGACCAATCTCCCAATTGGGCGTTGGCTTGTAGCTTATAGACAGCGTGGCTACATGCGTCTGATCAAAAGTGTATAGACGCTCCGGGGCATCTGGATTGTACTTACGGCGTGACAGCGAGTAGGTATAACTCAACCATCCTAGAAAGCGATCAGAAGAATGATACTTGAGAAGCATCTCTAAGCCTTGCGCAAATCCTGTTCCCTGGTTAAGATATATGTCCGTAGGATGAGATGTGATCAGGTTTTTTAAGTCTTTGTAATAGCCCGCCACTTTGATGCTGGCATCGTTATGAAAAATGTCTCTCTCAAGTTCTAGGACATAATGAGTCGCTTTGCTTGCATAGACATTCGGATTGCCCCATTTCGGCAGAATTTGTGCGGGTGTTGGGTTCTGGTGATATATACCCCAGGCGGCACGAAGCTTAACGCCATTCGGGATCTGAATGGATAGGCTTGTTCGTGGATCAACCGTAACATCACCCGTCATATTAAAGTAGCTGGCACGTGTTCCTAGCTTTAGAGAAAGCCAATCTGTCAAGGTAATACGATCCTGCAAATATCCATCTCTGGTAGTGAAGCGTTCCAACGTATCAGATTTGATAAAGTTTCGCTCATTAAAATCCCAATTATCTGAATCCCTCCTTCTGGTTTGCTCCTCCGAACTTGGTATACGAGGAAAATAAGCGGAAATTTTGTAATCGCCTGTTTCAAGCAAACATCCCATTTGTAATTTATGTCTAGGGCTGATCTCATAATCGGCGTCCTCACGAAGGGCATAAAAACCGGGCGTTTCCCGAAAATAGTAGTTTCCTGATCCAATATTAAGGTCCAACGTGTATGTTCTATGCGAAAGCGTGCTTTGTAGGGCAAGATTCTCCCCAAATGATGAATCCAATGCAAGTGATTGCGCGCTAAATCCATTTATGTAGTGGGATTTTCCAAGCAAATCAGAATCAGTGTTATTGTCATCTTCTGTATTAGAGTTCTGGGTCAGGGTGATCTCCATAGAATCATTAGCTGAAAAAGCGCTAAAATGAAGTTTTTGCTTGGGAGTAAGGTCATAGTCAAAGCCTGTTTGGTAATCCCAAAATCTGGGGAACTCCGTCAATTCAGGAATGTCTATAAATAGGGGAACAATCAGATCCGCATAACTCCGTCGTCCGGCAACATAAAAAGCTCCCTTCTTACCAAGTGGGGATTCTAACATCAACTCGGACATTATCATGTTGAGATCGGCGGTGAATGATAATTTTTCCCTTTCAGGCGGCTTTGCTTGAATATCAATTATTGCCTGTGCGTTCCCAAATTCTGCCCCGAACCCGCCTGCGAGAACATCCACACTTTTGATTGCAGTGGAATTAATTGTTGTAGCCAATCCGACAAAATGATAAGGATAAGATAAATAAACTCGATCAAAATAGTAGGCGTTATCCTCAGGTCCACCGCCTCGAATGAATAACCCAGCAAGGATACTGTTTGGAGCAGTGATGCCGGGAAGTATCTGAAGGGCGCGCAGCGGGTCATTAGCCGCACCCGTTACCCGCAAAACCTCAGAAGCCGTCATTGTCTGCCTACTCGGCATAGCCTCTATAATAGGTTCTCCATAGACCATCAATTCACCCAAATTAAGAGTCTCTGTAGAAAAGTCATACGTGAACGATGTATGCCCATCTGAAAGCACGAATACTGAAACTTGCTTGACTGTTTTTCCATCAGGATGCACGATGTTAAGCAAACAATCCCCGGGCAGTATATTTGCAAAGACAAACCGCCCATCAACATTCGTTGTAATAGTTTGATCTCCGAGTGTTACCAATGCCCCTTTGAGTTCCTGACCTGCATCATAAATGGTGCCGTCAATTTCACCTGCGTATGCTGACGCTCCTAGAATTGTTATTAGGAAAAAAACTACATAATATATCATTTAATAATATCTCTTTAATATCACTGGTCAACCAGATTAGTTCTTTAAGAAATAGCACACGGATTAACACGGATAAGACGGATCAGCACAGATCAAAACAGTAATCAGTTTACTAAATAAAATCCGTGAAAATCCGTCACATCTGTGTTAATCCGTGTGCTATTATTAGGTCTAATAATTGATCTAGTTGACCACTACATCATCTTAAAGATCAGATATATGATCATCTGGATTCTTTTTCGTTCAATATCTCTTGGCAACGGCGTAAAAGGAGCGGAACTGTGTATACTTTCCAAAGCCGATTTATCCAAAATCTCATATCCCGATGATTCTATAATCTCAACTGTATCTAGTTGCCCATCATTCAGAATAGTCATTTTAATACCCACTCGCCCTTCGATCATGGCTTTTCTCGCAGTCAAAGGGTATCTTTTTTGAGATTCTATCTTCCTGCGCACAGTTTGGGTATATTTCTGCAAACTATCATTCAGACTTGGTTTAGCCTGTATTGGTTCAGCTTTCTCGACAAAATTAAACCCACTAACGACAAAAGGTTGTATCTGAATATCTGATGTATTTGTTTCTTTTAGTTCCACCGTACTCATTTTGATTATATTTTGAGGCTTTGGAATGTGGAAGGACTGTGCTATACTTGGCATTTCCAGACCTTCCCCTTTCATTCTTCCGTATATAGAAAGTGTTTTTTCGGGTATACTCGGTACATCAGTATAGAAAAACTCGGATGATGTATAAGACGGACGGATAATTGCCTGTTTCTGAAATTGTTCTTGGGGTAACTTGCTAGATAGTATCACCTGTCGAGTAGGAGTAGTACGTTTCAGGAGTTTGGTATTCTGAACTTTTACAAACATGACAGGCAATCTTTCCTTGATACTCTGTTTTGCATTAAACACTATTATCCATGTGAAGACGATAAAAACGATAACATGGATGGAGACTGATATGATTATCGCCGTTCTGAACCGATTTATCATTATCTTTACCACACTCAAATCAGAGGAAACTAACTTTTGAAAGAACCAATACTTGTCTTTATAGAACGGAGTAATAGATAATCAAGTTGACGGAAGTTGGCGATGTCTGTTAAAAATCTAATAAGAAAGGGTAACTTGACAATGTTAGATTTAAAAGTAGCCCAAGCTTCCAGCTTGGTTTTTGAAGATAATATAAGGAATTGCCAGCCAAAGGCTATCTTATAATTGACAGTTTACCTATCTTCTGTATCCTTTTGCCGTCTTTCTCTGCTGCCATTTTGTAGAAATATGTGCCATTGGCGACCTTGTCTCCATCATCATTTCTTGTATCCCACATTTCTTCGTTATATCCCCTTCTGGCAGATGCTTCTTTGATGGATTTTACTTTTCTGCCTGAAATTGTGTAGATGGTTATTGTTACTTCATCTGTAGAAGATTCTAACTCATAACAGAAGGTCGCAAAAACGCTTGCTGGACTTGGATGAACAAGCAGGCTATTTATTGCTAGATACGATTCCTCATCTTTACTACTTTGCCCGGGAATAGATATGATACTTTTGGGATCAAAGCTCTTGAGGAACGCCATTTCTTCGTTTATTGATTTTATCAGGGAATCTCTTGCTGTGTCATCTTTATAGTCAAACACGTTTACGAATTTTTTTATCTCTGCAATTTCTCCTTGCATCTCTCTGGAGTATTCAGTTGCACTAGAAATTTTTTGTTTCACTTGATCTAGTGTATCGCCTTTGAAACCCGATTCTTTTGCTTCAGCTAAACAAAGCCTTGATTCAAAAAATCGTACCCACATTCTCATCAAGTGCATACCATCGAGATAGTCCGATACTGCTTGATCTGACGCTGGGTAGAGCGATTTTTTTGCTGAATACATATCATTAGCTGATTCCTGTTGCACAGGCAAAAGGGATGTTAGCCTTTCCCTTGCATATTGAGTAGTTTTTTGCTCTGGTATGGATAACGTATCTTTCACTGCGTCCTTGCCAATAATGTTCCAGAATCTAGTTGCGTAACCACGTGAACCATTACCATAATCCCCTGTGATAGATAATGATCCTGCGTAATCAGAGAAATAGTCAGATAGAACTTTTGTATTATGCCTTATACCCGAAAGAATGTATCCAGCAGACGTAACGCCATAGTAGCTTATGAGGTAGTTTTTCATCAGTGCAACATAGTCTTCGTTTGGATTCCAGTTTAGTCGTGAGCTTACAAGCTTGTCCAAATGCGCCAGCCCATCACCTCCTTGAAGTGTGAATCCACCAAGAGCATTAAAATTCTGTTTATTAGAATATTTCCTCACACCTTCAGCGAAAAGGTCAGCCTCTACCATCCATAATGGCATTACCTCTTCAACGTCATGAGAAATGATAACAACTTGCTGTCCGTATTCACTGACAGTATTAATGAGATCAAGGTTGATCTCAGGATCGTTTGTCGGTTCGCCATCTACGCCCCATTTTTGCATTAATATCGTTCCCTGTGGAATTTTGGCGATAAATTCTCGATCTGGGTCTTTTAACCAAAAATTATCATATCCTGAGATTATAAACTTGAAGTTTGGGTCTACTTCATGAGCGGCGCTGATTATGTCAGAGTATATGTCCCATAGTTGCTTTTGCAACTGAGCATTATCTCCTGATGGGGCTCGTGTCTCCCAACCCCATGAACGCAGATGAAAACCTGTCAGCCACGGGGTATATGTCCTTACAATGCTTTTGACTAACTCTCTGATCATATTTCGTGCTTCAGGCTTTGACCACGATATTGGTCTATATGACTCACCATTTCTTGAATTCTCATATTTGACAGCGTCTTCCAGCAACTCAGGATGATTCCTCATCATTGCTTTTGTCGGCTCACCCATTACGTACATAAAGAGATAAGATTCTATTCCTCTTTCATGGAGTTTCCATAGCCTTTCTTGTAAGCTATAAACTCGCTTCCATCTTTGTGTTAAGGTATCGTCCTGCATGTCATCGAATTGTGACTCATAGACGTACTTGACGGCAGAACCAAGCCCATCATCTATACCTGTTCCAGACCAGACGCCTTCAGCACCGCTTACGTTAAGCCTATGCCTACTTAACCACGTTGGGTCCTCCTGTGAAATAGTGCATCGAATAGGGTAAAATGGTTTTGATCGCAGATTAATCTCTCCAATGGCAATTGATGGCACACGAGTTAAGTGGAAATCGAGATCAACAGTTTTGAATCCAGTAGCCTTCTCTATCATTCGATCGATAACCTCGTAAACACCGTAGATGACACTTATCCCCTGTTTTCCTGTGATTACGAGTAGAATACGCCCGTTATCTTGTATAACTTTGACAAGGGGTTCCTCATCTGCCAGTTCATCTTTTTGGGGGATCAAGCGCCTTCTGGATAATTCGTCTATGTATTTGTTATTCCCGTAAGTTCCTATCAGGATAACGTTTCCCTCTGGTAAAGGGTTTGTATCCAGATTCTGTTCCAGAGTCACGCCTGTGAGTGTATCAAGGAAGACATTTAATTCACCCATAGCAAACTTTTCTTGCTCAATAGGGTTCTCTCGCATGATTACTGAGCATGAAGGCTTACCGTCCTGAACTATCGCAAAGTCGCACCATACGCAATTTGTAATCAGGCATAGTAACATTTGAAATATTAATAAAAAATAGACAAATATACGATTAAGCATAAATATTCTTAGATTTAACACTTCTGGTTCTTTTATCTTTAGTTTGGAAAAGAAGGAATTTAAACACGAATTACACGAATAAACGAATTTGGGGAAAGGTCCATAAGTCCATTGACCTGTTTTCATTCGTATAATTCGTTCATTAGTGAAATTCGTGATAAAAAATAAATCGGAATAACTGTATAGTCTTCATCCTTCCGCTTTCATCCGTCATCCTTTCTCTACATACTCTTTCCGCCGTCAACGATAATTATCTGTCCTGTCACGAAGTCTGAATGAGTGAGAAATAGCGCCGCTTCGGCAATGTCCTCTGGTACAGCGACACGTTTCAGCGGTGTTGCCTGTTCGTGCATTTCTCTAAATTCGGGCCAATCGGCAGTCCAACGAGTATCCACAAATCCCGGTGCGATGGTATTAACTCGTATCTCAGGGGCAAGCGTTCTGGCAAGCGATTTTGTCAGGCAGATAACGCCCGCCTTTGAAGCTGAATACGCCATAGAGCTTCCTACGCCAGTCGTTCCTGCTATTGATGAAATGTTGATAATACTTCCACCGTCATGACTTTTCATAGCCGGTACAACTGCACGACAGCAGAAAAAAGTTCCCTTTAGGTTGACTGCAAGCGCTTTGTCCCATAGTTCTTCAGTAAGTCCTTCCAGATCTGATGGTTCCACAAAAGTCGTTGTCCCTGCACTGTTTACGAGGATATCCAGCCTGCCAAATTTATTAGCCACTTCCTTGACCATATCTCGAACTTGGGCATCATTAGAAACGTCAGCTTTAACAGTAACTACATCGGCACCAAGTTCATGTATATCTTGTAGTGTTAAAAAAGCTTCTTTTTCTGAACGTGAATAGTTTACAGCTATAGACGCTCCTTCTCTTGCAAAAGCCAATCCAATCTCCCGACCTATGCCAGTTCCACCACCGGTTATGAGTGCTACTTTATTCTTCAGATTCATGTCATTCTCCTATAATTTTTCTATTAGGTATGCGTTAAAAATAGAAATTACCTGTAGCAAATATATCTGGATTTCATTATACTTTACTACCACTTGAAGATCAACGTAAAATCTTTCCACACAAAAAGTATGTTTTAAGTTGAGATAGTCAAAGAACTGTGATATTATAAATGGTAGGAATATATATCCAATTTATAGAAACAACAGGGAATAAAGTCAAATGAATAGATTGTTGTGTCGTCAGATTAATAAGGGGAGACAGTTCATCAGGTTATTTTTATTTGTCTTTGGTTTTTTTGTATTTAACATTATAGTCTTTAACGCTGTATCATTATCTACAAACCAGATAGAAAAAAGTTTCATAGACGACTTTCATGATATAAGCAAGGTAGATAAATATGAAGGGCTTACAATAGATACTGATCTGGGTGCGGTAAGGCTTACAGGCGGATCATATAATGGAAGACCTTACGCCACTATTCCACAGATATTGGAAAGCGTGAGCTTTGACTCTGGAACAGAAAATCCCACGTGGAACAGCATTGATTGGGAAGAAAAGCTTGAAGGCAAGACCAGTCTATACGTTCAGGTAAATTTATCAAGTGATGGTAAGAACTGGGATGGGTGGCTTCGCAAAGGGATGGTAAGTTTTACCTTTGATGATGGATATTCCAGTACATACCTTGATGCTTTTCCAATATTACGGAAATACGGTTTTCCCGGCGTTATCTATGTTATCAATACTTCTATATATATTGCAGAGGCTGGAAACAAAGGCTATGTGACACTTTCGATGCTTCATACATTGGAAAATGCCGGGTGGGAAATCGGCGGGCATAGTAAATCCCACAAAATGCTGACTACCTTATCGGATGAAGAACTGAGAGATGAAATTGCTGAAAGTTATCTTTATCTCAAAGATAATGGATTTAGCGTAAAAGGTATGGCTTATCCTTACGGGATATATGATCAAAGAGTGATAGATGTAGCTTCAGATTACTTTGAATATGCAAGAGGTTTCATCGGTTTAGATACTTCCACTTTTGACTATCCAGTATATGGGAAATATGCATTATCATGGGTTAGCAGCTATGAAAGCGTATCAGATTTAAAGGCTTTAGTTGATTTTGCAGAAAGTCATCACAAATGGGTGATATTTACATTTCACCAGATTGATCTCAACGATAGCAAGCTTGAGTCTTTGGTACAATATGTAAAAAGCAAGAATGTTGATGTTGTTACCGTGACTGATGGAATGTCTCGCATGAATAGTAAAGGCAATTTGCCCGAAGTAACGCCAGCAAATAATCGCTATGCTAAATACAGAGCGATATTTTGCAGCGATGATGGGAAAAACACTCCGATCCTATCAAAAATAAATCTTAATGCAAGAATAAATGCGAAAGGAAATTCTATATATGATGTCAACGGTGATGGGCAAGTAGATAAAGAGGATCTTGAGATTGTGATTCAGCACTTTGGAGAGATCATAACAACTCCTTCGGAAAAGATGCCTGATGTTAATGGTGACGGAATAGTTAATATACTCGACATCGTTTTAGTTATTAAGAATTTAAACGGGATTCAACCATGATTCAGTAAAACGTTATATATTTATTGGCAATGTTAATTTGTTTGTAGGCGTCAACAGTGTTGTTGACGTCTTAAATTAGCACAACAGATGGCTTTGTGCTAGTTTATCTGTGTATCGGTAGTTTTTTCATAGATTCATTATTTAGTGAACCTACAAGGAGGACATGAATGAATTTAGCTCTCATTGAGCGCACAAGAAGCGTGACTTTTAGATGGATTGAAGAACTAACTATTCCATATAAATTAGCTTTGGCATTGGGTTTTGCTTGTCTGACTGGCATAATGGCACAAATAAGGATACCACTGCCTTTTACACCTGTTCCGCTTACTGGACAGGTATTCGCTGTATTGCTCAGTGCTGTTTTTTTGGGCGGACTCTATGGCGGACTAAGCCAGACACTTTATATTGTATTTGGTGCAATCGGTATTCCATGGTTTAGCGGTGGAAATGTTGGCTTGGCTTACATCGCAGGCGTAACAGGTGGATACTTGATCGGATTTATTCCTGCGGCGCTGCTCGTGGGGTGGTTTACCAGCAAATTTGTATTTATGAGGAAATTCCATTTTCAGCTTTTGCTTATGATGGCTGGAGTAATAACGCTCTATATATTTGGTGCAACTCAGGTTGCGGTTGTCATGCGCACAGGATTTATTGATACAATGAAGTTGGCTGTAATTCCATTCATAGCTGTGGATTTGATGAAAGCGGCAATCGTGGCGTGCATATCAGCCAGCATACTTCCAAAAGGTTAAAAAACGAATCAAAGAAGTTTATGTGTAGTATAATAAACAAAAATAGCACATATATAGTCACAAAGTCAGGTAATATTCGACAACACAGAGGAGATTCTTAGAAATGAGTAAGTTTTACATCACAACACCAATCTACTACGTGAATGATATTCCACACGTTGGACACGCTTATTGTACTATCGCTACGGATGTTATGGCTCGTTATCATCGTATGAGTGGAGATGATGTGTTTTTTCTCACTGGAACAGATGAGCATGGTCAAAACATCGAGCGTATTGCAAAAGAAAAAGGTGTCCCAGTACAGAAATACTGTGATGATATAACCGCCCAATTCATGTCCCTCTGGAATAAACTTGAAATCTCCCACGACTATTTTATTCGTACTACAAGCGAACGACATAAAACAGCCGCTCAGAAATTCTTTCGTGCTATATATGAATCCGGTGACGTTTACAAGGCGCCTTATGAAAGCTGGTATTGCGCACCATGCGAGGCATTCTACACAGAAAAAGACTTACTCGAAGGTAATTGCTGTCCGATCCATGAAAGACCTGCTGAATGGGTAAAGGAAGAAAATTATTTCTTTGCTTTATCTAAATATCAAGATAAATTATTAAAACTCATAGAGGAAAATCCTGATTTTTTGCAGCCAGAAAGCCGAAGGAATGAAGTATTAAACATTATTAGATCAGGACTTGAAGATAGAAGCATTACCCGTTCATCTGTAAAATGGGGTATTCCTATGCCTATAAGATCAGGAGAGGGCGTCATATACGTCTGGTTTGAGGCTTTGAGCAACTATATAACTGCCATAGGATATGAAGATAATCCTGAGATGATGGCACGATATTGGCCAGCGGACGTGCATTTGATCGGCAAAGAAATTCTGATATTTCACGCTATTATCTGGCCCGCTTTACTAATGTCAGCTGGTTTACCTTTACCAAAAAAGGTATTCGGGCATGGTTTTCTGACAAAAGATGGGAAAAAGATCAGCAAAACTACAGGAAACATAATTGACCCCAACGCATTGATTGATGAGTTTGGCACTGATTCAGTGAGATATTTCTTTATGCGAGAATACACTTTTGGTAGTGATGGTGATTTCACACGAGGGGCTTTTATCCACAGGCTTAACAGCGATCTGGCAAACGATCTCGGCAATTTGCTTAATCGAACTCTGGCGATGGTTAAGCAGAATTTTGATGGCATTGTTCCACAACCAAGCAGTGATCTCAGTGAGAATGACAAGGAACTCATAAACCTTGCTCTTGGAACACTTTCACGCACCAAGCCATTTATAGACAAGCTTGCATTCAGCGAAGTTCTTGAAGTTATATGGGAACTTGTACGACGTGCAAACAAGTACCTTGATGAAAGCGCACCGTGGAGATTAGCTAAGGACCCGGCAAATAAAGAGCGCGTTGCAACGATACTTTATAATTGCGTAGAAACACTGAGATTCCTGAGCATCCTGCTAACGCCATTTATACCCAATTCAGCGTTGAAAATGCAGGAACAGATAGGGATAGCTGGAAAATTACCTGCGCAGACCTTCTCTGATCTCGAATGGGGAAAAACTCCTTCAAACATACCTCTCGGTAACGTGGAACCTATATTCCCAAGAATTGAGGTGGAACTAAAGCAGGAAGTAAAGGCGTCTGATACATCAGAGATCACTATTGACGACTTCAAGAAGATTGAATTAAAAGTTGTTCAGATACTCACTGCTGAAGCTGTCGAGGGTGCGGATAAGCTACTCCGTTTAACTGTTGAGACTGGTTCAGGTGTAAGGAATGTTGTCGCAGGCATAGCACAATACTATCCGCCATCTGAATTGGTCGGTATGAAAGTGATCCTTGTATCAAATCTAAAGCCTGCAAAGGTCAGAGGGATCGAGTCTCAGGGAATGATCCTTGCGGCTGTTGGCAAAAATGATCTGTCAGTCGTAACTGTCCATAAGGATATGCCAGCGGGAACTAAAGTGCGCTAATTGAGATATAGTTATGATTATAATATAGCTCTGAAGGAGCGATATGTTTATTGTGTTAATATATCACTCCTACAGAGTTCATTTATCTGGTGTTTACGTTGTTCTATAAATATTTCATTCCTACGGGATTCAATAGAACTAAAACTAGCAAGTAGTATTTTTCACTTGACATTCTTCATAGAATGTCTGTGGTTAAAAAATCAGAATATCCAGAATGCGTACATTCTTCTCTGTAAGATGACGCTCAACGCGCTCCAGAAGCTCCCGATTGCATACTCACCGATTATCACACCAAGAAAGAATGGCGATGCCCGTCTGAGTGCCTTTAACCCGCCAAACTTTAAGATTGTCCACTTTATTATAAAACCTAAGAATATTGTAAACCAGATATAATCAACGCCGAAATTCATCGAGATGGCATAACCTACCGGGTGGAATGGCCACCAAAGGAACTTCATTCGCATTACTGACAAGAACGTTGTAAATGCCGCTCCAGCGAGCATAAAGTTGATCGCACCAAAGTCTGTATCTTTCATGAAGTTAATGCGTGATGTAAGTATGTTCATGCTTTCCCACGAGAATCCAGAACCGGGCGCACCGGGGTTAGTGTAAAGCATGTGAAGCTCTGCCCAAAAAGATGAGATAATGCCGAAAAATGTTCCGAAAAGTGTGGCATAAACGACTGTCCTTGGATGGATGCCTACCTTCTGAGAAATCTTAAAGCTTTCCAACTGTTGTGGCATAGCAAGATTACGATAAGTTCTATTAAAGAACCAGAAGTAATGCGTCATCGGAAGCAGATTATTAATACCCATCCTTCTTGAACCAAGAACGTTTACCATCATCTGACTTGCATTCATGCCTGTAAGCTCGTGAGTAGGCGGTCCAAGTTCCGCCCGCATCCTTGTTATAGCTATGGAAATAGCGTAATATAAGAAGAAGAATATACCTATCGCCCATATACTCATGCCCATCTTGAAGCAGAAGGCTGTCATAAAGATCGCCCCGCCTATAATACCGAAGATAGCGAATCTATATGAGAAAGGCTCGTTTTTATCATCAGACTTTAATTTTATGACCTGCCAGAGATGCCTTCTAGCAAGATATACTGCAAGCCCAAATAGTACCATAAATGCGCCTGCTGATTGTTCTGATAGATACGGGAATCGGGCAATGGAAGTCATGCCAAGAAAGCCTCCCAGCGATGGACCTATTGCACTTGCGAAAATCAACTGCATTTTTCTGAATAGATAGAAGAACCACGTCGAGAATGACAGGTCAAGGGGCATAAAGAATGATAAAGCAATTGAAAAAGGATAAAAAGATACGGGTGTCCATCCGATAGAGTTCCAGGGTTTTTCTGTAAAATACTTGCCTATATCGTGGAGTTTGACAGGTAAATTCGGTACTGCTGGCACAAGGAATGATATACCGTTGAGAATATTTATAAATGCGGCTATGCAAAAACCTATCCAAAGCATCCTATCTTTGAAAAGGCTTGATTTTTCAGATTGAATCACTGCAAGAGGAACTTGAATTATCGGATAAGCCAATTTTTCGTTTTCTGTCCACTGCTTTCGGAATATAGCATTTAGGCAGAGCATGATCCAATAAAGCACAAGTATGAACAATCCCCACCACACTATTGGTGAAAGCCATGCTTTGAAGTGTTCAGAGGTGTAAAATGTACCACCACCCTCGTAAAAATCCACTAAAGGCTTTTTATCGTTTATAGTCAGCCATTTGGGGATGTGTTCAGCAAAAAGGTCTTTCCATTCGTTTTCAGGAGTCGCATACCAGAATATGTGTGAGATCGTTGGGACAAGTATCTGCATAAGGTCATGCGATGCAACCGACGACGACATGACAACTGCAACGTATATAAAAAGCAGTTCGCCTTCAGAAAGGTGGAATGCTTTGAACCTTTTCAACAGAAGGCTTATGCTCGTAACAAGCAGAAGGGTGAATAATGGATTCTGGAAAAGCGATATGCAGGTAGGATGCCCGGTGTACCAGACGATTTCAATTTGTATAATCCAATAGCAGTTGAGAGGTATGAAGACAAGAGCAATCAATAATGCTCTAAGGGTTATGTTTTTCTGACCTGATACCAAAATGAAAAGCTCCCAGATATTATTGTTTGTAAACACATAAAATTAATATTAAAGACTGATTTAACCATGCGATGAATATATATTATATCAGATTTTTGTAATAAGTGTTATAACAGATTTACAAAATCAAACAGGTTCTTTGATAAATGACGGGGAAAAAGCATTTTAAATTCCCCCTTTCCCCGAAATTAAAGGATGAAGGCGGAAGGATGATGGATGAAAATGCTTCTTCTTCATCCGTCATCCATCATCTTTCATCCTTAAATAAGTTCTCCCCTTTAGCTAAAGGGGAGTCAGAGGGGGATTTGATTGGCATGCAAGACTTATTCCCCATAAAATCCCAAAGAGCCAAATATGCCAAACTGGAAGCTTGGGCTACAATGCACATTTAATTAAGGGCATTATAAAAAATAAAATGAAATCATGCAGAAACCTGCATGATTTCACGCAATTAATATATATATTTCTGCTGATACACAAAGAAAAAATAATTCTATTAACCATTAAATGTCTTATAATTCCTTTGTTAATCACTGCTTATTAATACAACAGATAATATATAATATTGGCTATGGCATGGATATTGCTCACTTATTGTAAATGGAAATGTTATAAACGCCCATAGAATTATATGATTTTTACGACCACAATGAAAAGATACCTGAATTATGGAACATATTATGGCTAGTATAATGGTAGTTGATGATGAGAAACTGGTAAGATGGTCTGTAAGTAATATTTTGAAAAGAGATAGACATGAGGTTTTTTGCGCCCAAAATGGTAAAGAAGCGATAGAAAAGGCAAAAGAAACTTTTTTTGACCTAGTTATTACCGATTATAATATGCCCGGAATAAATGGATTAGAACTCCTTGTACAGTTAAAACAGTTAAGTCCAGAAACGAAAGTAGTAATATTGACTACTTATAGCGCAAAGGTTAGCGAGCGGATGACAATGGATGTTGGCGCTTGTGGGTATATAGAAAAGCCGTTCTTGGTAGATGAGATAAGAAAAGTTGTACAAACAGTTTTATCAAAATAACAAGATTCTAACCCGTTTTTAAACTCGCTAGAAATCTGGGTTATTGTTATGCACAGTGAAATTATTAAAATGATATTGCTAAAGGATTTTGAAGTTATTAATGTGATAGATTTCACATTCACAAAGTTATACTGACGGGGTATTTAAGTTTAGGATTAAAATGGAGGAGTTATGCGGGCATTACTATCATTTTTGGCTTGTGCGATATTCACTTTGCTTTTTTCAGCAGTGATCGCTGCTCAAGAAGATTCCAAATGCCTTGAGTGTCATAGCAAACAGGAGTTTGCACAGAAAACATCTTCGCATGGCAAGTCTCTACAAGTGGATGGAAAGGTATTTGCTTTATCAAGTCATGCCAGTAATGGCTGCACCTCATGTCATTCTGATATAGACAAGCTTCCACATCCCGCTAAACTTAAACCCGTCTCCTGCGCCGAATGCCACGAAGATCAGCAGAAAGCCTATTCTAGCAGTATTCATGGAAAGAAGCATGCATCCGGTGACAAAGACGCTGCATCATGCTCTGACTGCCATACCTATCATGCAGTTAAACCTGCGAAGGATCCCTCGTCTTCTGTCTATCCGTTAAATCTTCCCCAAACCTGTGGAAAATGCCATGCCAATACGGATATGGAGGCGCGGCATGAGATTCTTGTACCAGACGCATTTCAGGAATACGTGAAAAGCGTTCATGGAAAGGGATTACTCAAGGGAGGATTGCTTGCTTCTGCATCTTGTAATGATTGTCACGGCAGTCATGATATTCTTCCTAATGCTGATCCAAAATCCCACCTTAGCAAAAAAAACGTGCCATTAACTTGCGGGAAATGCCATGTCGGGGTAATAGAAGCATATAAAAAAAGCATACATGGATCAGAATGGCTAAAAGGGGATTCTAAAGCGCCTACGTGTACAGATTGCCACATTACACACGAGATCAGTAAAGTAGAAGGCAGTAAATTCCAATTACAAACCATTATGGAATGTGGTAATTGTCATGACCAATTCCTCAAGACATATCAACAGACCGAACATGGCAAATTGATAGCGAAGGGGATCATGTCATCAGCCAAATGCTCTGATTGTCATGGTTCGCACAACATCCTTCCACCGTCATCACCATCATCAACGTTATCCGCAAAAAATATTGTTGCTACGTGCCGTAAGTGCCACAGTAATGCAAACGAAGACTTTGTAAAGTTCGATCCACATGTCGCTTCACGCAACAAGGCATGTCTTGATTGCCATGCGGATCCAAAATTGAAAATGAATCGAAAAGGTGAGGAGGTATCTCTATTTGTTGATCAGTCTCGCTTTAACGAGTCCGTTCATAGTCGGAGCGGTTGTATAACCTGTCACACTGGCATTTATGAATTCCCGCACAAAAAGCGCCCTGAGCCAATTGCATGTGGAACTTGTCATAATAAGGCTGATTTGGAATACAAAGCTAGTATTCATGCTAAAAGCCGCGCTCAAGGAGGAACAGACGCCGCTACGTGTACAGATTGTCACGGAGTACACTACATCTCACCAGTGAAGTCTCCGCAATCACAAGTTTATCCGTTAAATCTACCCGGAACATGCGGAAAGTGCCATGGTAATCAGAAGTTAGCACAAAAACATAACATTGCAGTTCCCGAGGCTTATCAAAAATACGTGGAAAGCGTTCACGGCAGAGGGCTTCTTGCAAATGGATTACTTGTATCTGCCTCATGTAGCGACTGTCACGGCATCCATGCCATCAAAACGAACAGCGATCCTTCCTCTCTGCTGTCCAGAAATAAAATTCCTGAAACCTGCGGGAAATGTCATATTGGCGTCAAAAACCAATATTTGAAGTCTATTCATGGACAGCTTTGGGAGAAAAACGACAGTCGGGTGCCTATTTGCACTACATGTCATCCTACTCATCAGATTACAACAACCGCAACGAAGAAGTTTCAACTCGAAGGTATCGAGGAATGCGGAAACTGCCATGAAAAAGAACTGAAAACTTATCGCCATAGCTATCATGGGCAGGTTACTGCACTTCGCTACACTACAATTGCTAAGTGCGCCGACTGCCATGGAACGCACTTTGTCCTGCCGGCATCTGTTCCACAGTCCACGATTTCACCACAGAATCGGGCTTCAACGTGCCGAAAATGCCACGAATCAGCATCAGACGGCATGGCTTCTTTCAGGGCACATGCTGATCCTCACGATAAGGAATTTCCCGCTCTTTACTATACTTGGCTGTTTATGACAATATTGCTGGTTTCTGTATTTTCGTTTTTTGGACTGCATACTGCTCTGTGGTTAATACGTGGTGTAATTGAAAAGAGAAAACATCCCGTTTCAAAGAATCATATCTCTGAGGAGAAAGACAGCAACATTCGCTACCAGCGGTTTGATCCATTTCACCGAGTGCTACATTTAATCGTAATAACCAGCTTTTTAGGGCTTGCTTTTTCTGGTTTGCCTCTAAGATTCAGCTACATGAAGTGGGCGCAAGTCGTAACAGATTTTATCGGAGGATTCGAGGTTGCACGTTTTATCCATAGGGTGTGTATCTTACTGACATTCGTGTATTTCTTTTCACATCTTGCTGTACTAATAAAAGCGTTTATTAAGAAATTGAAAAGTATGAGTGTTTTGAAGATTATTTTCGGGCCTGATTCACCTGTGCCTAACCTGCAGGATTTCAGGGATTTTTATGCTCATGTAAAGTGGTTTGTCGGTCTTGGACCTAAGCCTACTTTTGACAGATGGACGTATTGGGAAAAATTCGACTACTGGGCTGTTTTCTGGGGAGTCGCTGTAATTGGTAGTTCAGGACTTGTGTTATGGTTTCCGTCACTTTCCGGACATATCCTTCCGGGTTGGCTGGTAAACATAGCCATGGTTGTACATTCAGACGAAGCATTACTCGCCATGGGGTTTATATTTACGGTACACTTCTTTAACACACATCTACGTCCTGAGAAATTTCCGATGGACAGCGTCATATTTACCGGAAGCATTACTGCTGAGGATATGGATAATGAAAGAGGAAAGTTCAAGGAGCGCATGGAAAGAATTGGTGCTATCGAATCGCTCAAACAGGCGCCTCCTTCACCTAAGTTCATGTTATATACCCGCATATTTGCATGGACAGCAGTGGCAATAGGTATCATATTGCTTGTGTTGATAATCTTGTCAGCCTTTTAGAAAGGTTTTTTTGTTAAATGATGAAAAATAAAACAGTATATCTTATCTTTGTAGCAATGACTCTGTGCTTTTTCTTGTATTCATCATCCGTAAAAAGTCAGGTAACAGAAACCAATTGTCTTGACTGCCACAATGATCAGACATTGACTATGGATAAAAACGGTACAAAAATAAATCTTTTTGTTGATAAAGGCATACTTGATGCTTCTGTTCATAATCAGCTTAAATGTGAGAAATGTCACGTTGGATTTGATCCTGAAAATATCCCACACAAAAAAAATATCCAACCGATTAATTGCATGACGTGTCATAATGATGCCAATCTCAAACACCTATTTCATCCCCAAATTGCCCAAGCGAAAGGAATAGAAACATCAAAGGATGTTTCTTGTAAAGGTTGTCATGGAACGCATAATGTCGAGAAACCGATAAAGCTGGATTCAGAAATCAACCTATCTTCAATCTCTAAATCATGTGGAATATGCCATTCAAAAGTAATAAACCAATTTAATACCTCCGCACATGGAATTGCTCTTAGTCAAAATGTTGATGGAGCTCCAACATGCCTTACGTGTCATAGGAAAGGTACGGTTATTATTCCAGATTCAAAAAACTCTGTTCAGATTAAAATTAATCAGGAGAAGATGTGTTTGTCTTGTCACATGGATAAGCCAGAGGTCCGAAGTCAGGTTTCCTCAACTGCGGGTTTCATTGCGGCTTATGATACAAGCGTTCATGGAAGCGCATTGAAAAAAGGCAATGCAAACGCAGCGAACTGTGTAGATTGTCATGGCAGTCATCAAATAAAGAAGGGAAGCGAGTCCGATTCACTTGTAAGTCACACTAAAATCCCATCAACATGCGCACATTGTCATAAGGCAATATCCCAAGAATATGCTAGTAGTATTCATGGTGTTGCTGCATCTAAAGGAGCCAAGGATGCGCCTGTATGTACTGACTGTCATAGAGAGCATAATATACTTTCACCGAATAATCCAAATTCCTCTGTTTCAGCCCAAAATGTTTCTTCCCAAGTCTGTTCACCATGCCACAGTTCAGTAAAATTATCAGATAGGTATGGTTTGGCAAGCGATCGGTTCAAGACATTTTCGGATAGCTTTCATGGTCTTGCTGCTAAGGCGGGTTCAACAGAAGTAGCAAATTGCGCAAGCTGTCATGGAGTACATAACATCAAGCCATCATCCGATCCAACTTCAATGGTACATAAATCAAATTTATCCAAGACGTGCGGAAAATGCCATCCCGGTGCAAATGAGCGTTTTACTATCGGCAGTGTGCATGTTGTTGCCAAACAGGAACCATTACTCAAATGGGTATCAAAAATATATATTCTGATGATCTTAGGGACCGTTGGTGGCATGACAATTCACAACCTTCTTGATTTTATAAAAAAAGCAAGGCACAAAATTAAAGTGCGTCAAGGTTTAATACTAGAAGAACCTGTTGGCAGAGGATTATACGTGCGTATGACACTCATTGAACGGATACAGCATATATCACTAATAATTAGCTTTATAGTGTTAGTGATAACCGGGTTTATGCTTCGCTATCCTGATGCTTGGTGGATAGATACAACACGTAACTTTAGTGAAAGCATATTTAATCTGAGGGGATTACTTCACCGTATTGCTGCGGTAGTAATGATATTAGCCGGCGCTTACCATATATATTATGTTACCTTTACCAAACGAGGTCGCAAACTAATATGGGATCTGCTTCCAAGATGGTCTGATTTCACTGACATGATCGGTGTTCTGATGTTCAATATTGGTTTTTCATCAAACAAACCCAAGCTTGGAAGATTTAGCTATATCGAAAAAGCTGAATATTGGGCACTCATCTGGGGGAGTGTGGTTATGGGTGTCACTGGTGTTATCTTGTGGTTTGATAATACCTTCATGGGTTTGATTACAAAACTCGGTTGGGACGTTGCCAGAACTATCCATTTTTATGAAGCATGGTTAGCCGTATTAGCAATTATCGTGTGGCATTTTTACTTTGTTCTCCTGAATCCTGATATTTATCCAATGAATCTGGCTTGGTTGACGGGAACTTTGTCAGAATCCGAAATGCGCGATGAGCATCCGCTCGAATTGGAAAGGATACAAAAAGAGGAAATGGAAAAAGAAATGGAAGAAACTAAAGACAAATTAAAAGATGAATATAAATAAAAAACATTCGTGAAATTCATCTTATTGAGCCATCTCTGCTATTTTCTATAGATATTCATTAGTCACATCAGTATATCTCACCTTTAGTTAAGGATCTTTATGAAATTGGAATCATGCAGTTATCTGCATGAAATCATGCATTTGTTAAGTATTATATTACAAATAGTACTATGTAAAAAGATAGCTTAACCACATTCATCACTACGTATAAGCCACAACAAACTATTTAACTCTATTATGGCATGGATATTGCTTTTAATGTAATAATAATTTATAATTAGTATTGTGTTATAAGCAATCCAAATTATAAACTATTCTCTGGAGAAGATAAAGATAATGAGTTTTATAAAATCTTTTATTTCGAGGCTTTCAAATCTAATACGTGGAATTGGTAAGCGGTCATTTAGTTTTAAACTTTTTATTGGTATTTTATCGGCTTTTGTTTTATTTATAGCTCTATTAGCAGGTACGATGGAGTTTACTGCTCAAAATTTCTTTTGCGGTGCATGCCATGAAATGCGTGAACATTACTATACATGGAAGGCGTCAGCCCATAAAGATGTAAAATGTGTGGACTGTCATATCTCTCCGGGTATTGTGAACATGGTGAAAACTAAAGTTTCGGCGCTCGAAGAGGTATATGTACATTTTACTAAGGATAAGAGTTTTGAAGAGATTAAAACGGGAATTAAAGCCCATGTTCCAGATGGAAACTGCAAGAAATGTCATACAGATACTCCAAATCTGATTGTATATCACACTTTGAAGGTAACCCATAAAAATCATTGGAATCGTGGTATAAATTGTATTGTGTGTCACAGTAGAGTAGTCCATGGTCCCAGAGCGGCATATAAAAATACTCCTACAATGGAGACTTGCCGTGAATGTCATGATGGCAAAAAAGCACCTGATGCGTGTAGCACCTGTCATGTTACCCTAGGGTTAAGAGCGCCATCAACTTTTGATCCTCAATGGGTTGATGCACATAAGCTAGATGTTCAGCAGAATAGTGATAGCTGTAAAAGGTGCCATCCGCAGGATTTTTGTAATAACTGCCATACCAGTGCTAAACCGCACAAGGGAGATTGGATCAGCATACATGACAAGGAGGCTCAGAAGAATCCAGGGAAATGTCAGGTTTGCCATAAAGAGCGATATTGTACGGACTGCCATGATTTAAGACGTAAACACTCTTTGAATTGGATTGATACTCATAAAGACGAAGCCAAAAAGGACCCCCAAGAGTGTAATAAATGTCATCAAGAGAGCTTCTGTTCTGATTGCCATACAAATTTTGTAAAACATCCTGATGGTTGGATAAAGATTCATGGCAAAGCAAAGCAAGAGAATCGTCAGAACTGTGATACGTGCCATAAAGAAAACTTCTGTTCTGCCTGTCATACCAAGTATAAGCATCCTGACAACTGGGTAAGTATTCATGGCGTAGCAAAAGAAGAAAATCGGCAGAATTGCAATATGTGCCATAAGAAAAGCTTTTGTACAACGTGCCATGGTAAATTCAAACATCCTGCCAATTGGGCAGATAATCATAATAAGATAGCGAAAGATAATCCCAAGAAGTGTGAAGTTTGTCATAAAAAAGACTTTTGTGCAACCTGTCATGGGTAAGTTACAAAGGCTATTACGTATAATGTCCCTATCAAAATAAACATTTCAAATTCATCAGTATTTGGTGAAGACCATGAGGAGGTAAATTTTATGCTTACAAAAAAACTGATCTTAATTGTTATTGTAATTGCTGTAATGTCCATTGGTGTTTTATTCACTATTGAACGGCACAGCGCAATAGCTCAAACACCAGATAATGCGACATACGTACCAGGGTCAAAGTGTAAAACTTGTCACATTAAGAACTTCAAGGCACATGCAGAATCTGCTCATGCTACTGCCTATGAGAATGTAAAGTTCGCTGGTGAAGAGACGAATGCAACCTGTTTGCAGTGCCATACCACAGGTAATGGTAAACCCGGCGGGTTCGTAGATACTCAATCAACTCCGGATCTTGCTGGTGTTACATGCCAAGCGTGTCACGGACCTGGAAGTGAGCATATTGGGGCGGCAAAAGAGCAAAAGAAGCAAACTATATCAAGGTCTGCTCCAGATATGTGTATAAAATGTCACAAAATACACGGGGAACATCCAGAGCTTGGAGCAAAAGAATTACCTTATCTTAAAAATAAGCTTGAGAAACTACAAAGCAAGATTCAGACGTTAGAAGGCAAATAGATTAACTTGGTTTTGTTATATTTAATATAGCCCAAGATTCTATCTTGGTTATAAAACCGTTTAGTTATATACCAAGTTAGAAACTTGGGCTGTAAATTTAATTAGGCATTTTTTATTGGCAACTATGCCTGTTAGAAACAAACTCCAATCGTAATGCAAAACTATTTTTGGAGAGGATAAACTTGGTAAGAGAAATTACTCAAGAAGAAGGATTTATAGAAAGAATATACTGGCTTATAAAGTTAAGATGGATAGCCATATTAGGCTTAATTCTGACTATAATATTTGTCCAACAGATACTTCATCTTTCCTTATATATCCTGCCATTATATTATATCTCTGTTTTACTCTGTGTATATAACCTAGCTTTTTTTTTATTCTTAAACCAGATCAGAAGAAAAACTGGAATCAATTTAGCCATAATAAACTGGATAGCTAATGCACAGATTTCCCTTGACTTACTTTGCCTGATAACACTAATCCATTTCTCCGGCGGTATAGAAAATCCCTTCATATTTTACTTTATTTTCCACATGATTATTGCCAGTATTTTACTATCCCGACTAGCTTCTTTTCTGCAGGCCTCCTTCTCTGTTTTGCTATTTCTCTTTATGGTTGTTTTTGAGTATTTTGGAATTATACCTCATTACAACCTAGTAGGATTAATAGCTAGTGATCAGTATCAGAATCCTATATATTCTGGTGCCGTTTCTTTTGTCTTTATCAGCACTCTATATATAGCAGTTTATATGGCAACTTCAATTTCTGGTACACTCAAGGAACGAGAGAAGAATCTAAAGCAACTCAATAGATTATTAGAAGAAAAGGATCGTGTAAAAAGCGAGTACGTTTTGAGAGTTACTCATGACATTAATCAGCATCTTGCCGCTATAAAAGGTTGTATTGACCTAGTGATTACGGGATATACCGGCGCGCTAAACGATAAGCAGATGGATTTGTTAAGAAGGGCTAATGATAGGACAGGAAAGCTTATGTCTTTCGTAAAAGCGCTGCTAAAAATAACTCGCATAAAATTAAGCAAAGACATAGAGATGGAGCAATTTTCTCTCAGAAAAACTATTGAAAATGCAATAAATTTTGTAGACACAAAAGCAAAAGCTAAAAATGTAGCTATCAATTACAGCATTGAAACGGATGTGGATAATTTGCGGGGCATACAAATTTATATAGAAGAGACTATTACTAATCTTTTAGCAAATGCTGTAAAGTATACCCCCAATAATGGAAAAGTTGATATATCAGTAAAAAATGGTGATAATTCTATATTGATCCAGATCGCCGATACGGGCATTGGCATACCCGAAGATGAAGTATCGAGAGTCTTTGATGAATTTTATCGGGCTAAAAATGCCAGGACAGTGGAAAGTGATGGCACTGGTTTAGGCTTATCTATAGCTAAACAGGTTATAGAAAAACATAATGGTAGGATTGGGGTTGAGTCTAAATTGGGTATAGGCAGCACATTTAGTATTGAACTCCCAAATACGACAGTGTAATGGTAAACCTATCCTAAGCAAGTTTAAAAAATGATGTTAAACTTACTTACAATGTCTCAAGAAACAAAGGGGGAAAATACTATGTAAAAGCGTTATTTATGTTCGTGAATTTCGTAGTAGTGGTCCCGAATTAATTCAATTCGTGATTATTAGCGTTATCCGAGGATCTATTTTCTGAATAGTGCGTTGGGTTTCGTTCCTCAATCCAACCTACACGTTTTAACTTTTAGGTACTGTAATAATAGTGAAACATTTTTCCAAATTTTAATACTAATTTGGGAAGGAGTAAAAAAATGATAGACGATGTGGTTGAAAGTTATCCGAAAAGTAATGCGATGCTTCTCAAGGATTACCATGATCAAGCTATTCAGTGCTGTATCAATTCATGGAATCAACTTTGTCCCAGTTATCCACTTGCGAAAGTTACTGAAGTAACGAAACAAAAGCGATTAGGACTCTTTGGTTCTGATGTCGCTTTTATTGTAAAAAGTGGAAACGGTGAAGAAATCTCAAGGATTGTATTTGAGATTAATAACAGACTGACTGCAAGGGCTTTCCGAAAGCATCATGAATCACTATTAGTAATTGTAGACTTTCGGATATGGTGGAATTATGATGGTTACCTAGTACGTGGCTGGTTAAACCATATTATGGTTGACGTTGTGAATAATTGCGTAGTGAATTTTCCTCAAATAACTCCTACATCACCATATTGGGAGAATATAATCTGAAAATTCTCAAATATGCACTTCGGATCGATGCCGACCAGGATATGTTCAAAAGTCCTGATGAAAATGCTACGAGAATTATATTGGACTCAGAAATTTCTGTGTTAAAGTTATGTGATATTAGGTTTAGTAAGTATTCCAAGAGCATTTTCATCAGTCTATATTGACTCAAGTCTTGCACTACTCGCACTATCTGATCATACAAATGTTAAATTAGAAATAAATGCAATTGTAACCCAACTTTCTAAGTTGGCAATTCAAGAATTCGGTATGAGAAACCAAGATAGAATCTTGGGCTACATTGGGATTTAACATTGTCAAGTTAGGAGAGGTTTTCATTGAATAGCAGTACATTAGATAATAGCTGGATGCGTAAAATGTTTAATTCCATTCCCGAAAAGTATATTTTTTTAAACAAAATTCTAACTTTTGGTCGGGACGAAGTTTGGAGATGCAAGGTACTTGATATCATTAAATTACAGGATGGAGATAGAATTCTCGATGCCTGCACCGGTACGGGCGATCTTGCTTTAAAATTAGCAGATAGGTTCCCTGGTATACAGATCTATGCTATGGACTTTTCTCCTAAGATGCTATCTACCGCAGAGAAAAGGGCGCAGATGCTAGATATACAAAATATCGTCTTTAAAGAAAATGATTGTATGAACATGGATTTTAGCAGTGATTATTTTGATTGCATAACGATTTCATTTGGTTTCAGGAACATATCGTATTCTGAGCGGAATCTAAGAAGGTCGTTAAAGGAAATGCGTCGTGTTTTGAAGCATGGAGGAAGGCTGATAATACTTGAGACAAGTCAACCCATGAATGTGATTATAAGAAAATTCTTTCATTTTTATGCCAAGAGAATAGTTCCATTAATGGGTATGCTCTTTTCGGGGAGTAGAAAACCTTATGCGTATTTGGGCGGATCAATCGTCAGATTCTTCGATAGAGAAAAGCTAGAGAATGTATTGGTTTCTGAGGGTTTTCAAAGGGAAAAGGCTATACCTTTTATGTTTGGGATGATATTGCTTGCTGTATTTCAAAAGATAGATGACACAAAAAATTAATGGGTAGCAATGGAATATATAAAACTTTGAGACGATAAATAAGGAGAGAACATTATGCTTTTAAGCTATGTAAAAGAGCTTTGGATAGTACATTAATAGATGCCTTAAGCGTTCAGGCTAATAGAAATCGGTATACATAAGGAAAGGCTTAATGGCAATTATGTATTTCACTTAATTAATTAGAAAGGGGTTAGTTTTCTATTATGAATAAGAAACGAACACGAAACGAAGTTCGTGCAGAGATGCTTGAAAAAGGACAGGCTGATAATGTAAAAAGCACAGCATTTGCACGTTCAAGAGATCAAAAACAATGTCCTTTTGGTGAATATGGTACGTGTTGCAAATTGTGTGCATTGGGACCATGTAGAATTAATCCGGGGAAGTCGGATTCGATGGTGGGAATATGCGGTGCAGATGCGGATACGATTGCCTCACGCAACTTCGCTCGTATGATTGCCGCAGGGACAGCCGCACATTCTGATCATGGTCGTGAAGTAACCCGTGTGTTCCTTGCGACGGCACGAGATGAACTACACGGCTATGAGATCCGTGATAATTTGAAACTACGGATGGTTGCAGAGCTTTATGGCGTACAAACAGATGGCAAAAGTAAAGAGAAAATTGCTGAAGAGATCGGTATCAAGGCGCTGGCAGAATTCGGTCAGCAAGATGGAGAATTAGTTTTTCTCAAACGTGCTCCAAAGAAACGACAGGAATTATGGCGTGAATTGGGAATTGCTCCCAGAGGTATTGACCGTGAAGTTGTGGAATTAATGCACCGCACAGGCATGGGAACTGATCAGGATTATAAAAATATCATGCTACAAGCGTCGCGATGCGCACTGGCTGACGGTTGGGGCGGATCAATGATAGGAACAGAACTGCAAGACATTCTGTTTGAGACACCGGGCCATTTAGAACATGAACGACAGGTTGCTCATGGTGAGGTGGATCTCGGTGTTTTGAAGGAAGATGAAGTAAATATCGTAATGCACGGACATGAGCCTTTGCTATCAGAGGTACTCATACAGGCATCAAAAGACCCGGAGTTACAGGCACTGGCAAAGTCAAAAGGTGCAAAGGGTATTAATCTCGCAGGCATGTGTTGCACTGCCAACGAGGTATTGGTAAGACATGGGATCCCCGTCGCTGGTAATTATTCGCAACAAGAGCTTGCTATCATTACAGGCGCTGTAGATGTGATGGCTGTTGATGTGCAGTGTATTATGGAAGGCTTGATGAACGTTGCCCAGTGTTATCACACTAAGGTTGTTACAACATCGTCGAAGGCAAAACTCCCTAAAACGATCCACGTAGAATTGAGTGAAGGAGATCCGGTAGAAACAGCGAAAAAGATCATCAGGATGGCAATAGAAAACTATCCGAATCGTGGAAAAGTAAACATCCCGGAAGAAAAAACGGATGCTGTTGTAGGATTCAGCCATGAATTCATAAATTATATGCTGGGAGGCACTTACAGACAGTCATATCGTCCATTAAATAGTAACATCATTGACGGTCGTTTACTGGGTGTTGCGGGTGTCGTTGGTTGCGAGCGCCCGTATATCAGGGAAGAAAATATACATACTGAGCTAGTTAAAGAGTTGATAGCTAACGATATACTGGTTGTGCAAACTGGTTGCAGTGCTTTGAGTTGTGCAATGGATGGACTAATGGTTCCAGAAGCGGCTGAAGAATTTGCAGGACCGGGTTTGAGAGAGGTGTGTGAAGCACTCGGTATTCCACCGGTTTTACACGCAGGTTCTTGTGTTGACAATAGCCGTATTTTAATTGCCCTTTCTGAAATGGTTAATATCGGGCGTACTCAAAACGGAGATATCGATCATCGTGTGTATCTTGGCGATGATATTAGTGATTTACCTGTCGCTGGATGCTGTCCTGATTGGGTTCATGAGAAAGCGATAGCAATCGGTCATTACTTTGTAGCATCCGGTGTTGGCACATTCTTTGGCCCTTCGCTACAGGTGACAAATGCACCCGGTTTCAAAGAGTTTCTTTACAGCGGAATCGCAGAATCGCTTGGAGGCAAATGGGGATTTGGTGCTACATCAAGTGAAATGGCAGGATTAATGATAGATCATATAAAAGAAAAACGCAGCGCTTTAGGTCTTGAAGCGAAAAAAGAGCGAGTCCTTTATGATATGGAAATGCGCAGAAAGTTGGAGGTACGATAATATGTCACGAATCATTGCTTCAGCCGCAATCAGAGGAGCGCATAAGATTGTAAACCGTGCTGAAAATGCGCTCAATGAAGCAAAAGAAAAGTATGGTCCAGAGCAGGCAGTGGAATTTCCTAACACTGGATATTTTCTGCCAGTTATATATGCAATGACCGGTATAGCAGTACGAACTATCGCTGATATGTATCCTATACTGGATAAAGCAAAGGCTTTATTACCACCGGTTCCGGCAGAGAAATTATGGCTACCATATTTAGGTCATGCGCTAGATGCAGGCATGGCTACACTATTTGCTGATGAAATTATAGAAGTACTAAAATACCTTGAAGACCCGTTGCCATATCACATAGCGGAAGAGTGCCCCATTGAGGGTGACGACTTCTGGCTGGGAGCGGCAGATGATCTTATATTCAGAAAACGTGGGTTGGAATTTGTTGATGGCACAGCGCCAGGTTTCGCCGCTATCGTTGGATGCGCACCTGATAATAAAACTGCTGTTAAAATTGCTCGTGAACTTCAGGAAAAAAACCTGTACGTTTTTATGACCGCTACGACTGATGGTAAGAATATGGCAGAGCAGTTGCGTCAGGAAGGCGTACAAATGGGCTGGGAAACAAGGCTTGTGCCTTTTGGAAAGGATATTACTGCTACGGTTTTTCCATTAGGTTTTGCATCAAGGGTAGCGATGTCTTTCGGCGGTGTCCAACCCGGTGATTTCACTCGAAACCTGCTGTATAACAAGATGCGCACTTATGCCTTTGTCCTGGCATTAGGCGAAGTTGATGATGAAAAATATGCACAGGCGGCAGGCGCCATAAACTATGGATTTCCAACTATTGCAGATACCGATATTCCTGAGATTCTTCCATCTGGCGTTTGTACTTATGAACACGTTGTCGCAATGCCCAAGCATGTCCCTTCGGATCGTATTCATGAGGAGATAGTAAACAAAGCCATAGAAGTACGCGGACTCAAAATAGAAATTCACGAAGTGCCGATCCCCGTATCTTATGGCCCAGCGTTTGAGGGTGAGCGCATCCGCAAAGAGGATATGTACGTTGAGTTTGGCGGACAAAGAACACCGTCTTTTGAATACCTTTATTCAGTTAAGAATTCAGCAGATGTAACAGATGGTAAAATTGAGTTATTTGGTCCTGAAATTGACGATGTTGAGGAAGGCAGTCAACTGCCTTTGGGTATAGTCATCGAAGTATATGGCAGAGAAATGCAGGCTGACTTTGAGTCTGTTCTTGAGCGAATGACCCATACTTATTTAAACGGGGCTTCGGGTGTATGGCACAATGGTCAGCGTGACATAAATTGGGTGCGAATTAGTAAAACGGCGAAAGAACAGGGCTTTAAGATAAAGCATTTTGGTGACATTATTCATGCACGATTGCATCAGGAATATGGAACAATATTAGATAAAGTACAGGTGAAGATTTATACCAATGAAGAGGATGTTTTAAGATTGCGGGAAGAAGCAAGAAAAGCTTATCACGAACGAGATGAGCGAATCGCAGGTATGACCGATGAATCTGTGGATACCTTTTATTCCTGTATTCTATGCCAATCATTTGCACCCAAGCACGTATGTGTAATAACTCCTGAACGCTCTGGATTATGCGGTGGATATACGTGGCTGGATGCCAAAGCGAACTTCCAGATAATTCCGACAGGTCCAAATCAGCCTATACAGAAAAATGATGTTTTAGATGAAAATTACGGGCAATGGCAGGGAGTGAATGAATACTTATATAATGCTTCGCGCAGTGCATTATCAAGCTTTAGCGCATACTCAATGATTGTGGATCCAATGACTTCATGTGGATGTTTTGAGTGTATTTCTGCGATACTTCCTCTGACTAACGGAATAATGATCGTCAATAGAGAGTTTCAGGGAATGACCCCAAGCGGAATGAAATTCTCTACACTAGCGGGCTCTGTTGGCGGTGGGCTTCAGACGCCCGGTTTCATTGGACATTCAAGGACGTATATCACCAGTCACAAATTCATCGCCGGCGATGGCGGTTATAAGCGTATTACGTGGATGACAACTAAGCTGAAAAATGATATTGGATCAATATTAGAAGCGCGCGCAAGGGAAGAAGGTATTGATAATTTCCTTGATATGATAGCAGATGAAACTGTCGCTACTACTGAAGAGGAAGTATTAGAGCATTTATCGAAAACGGGACATCCAGCGTTGGAAATGGCGCCTATGATTTAAGAGATGGTTCATTTTTCATAAAATTTATCGTAATTATTTTAATAACACGGAAACACACGGAATGACACTGAAAAAATAAAAAATTCCGTGAAATTCCGTGTTATACCAGTTTTATCTTTTTATTGTGCATTAATGTAGGTTGGGTTGAGGAACGAAACCCAACAAAATATTAGTATAGTCGGGTTTCATTGCTTCAACCCGACCTACTGATATTTCCCAACCGTCAAATTATGCACAATGATAAAATCAAAATGGTATTATTCAGATGAAAAACCGGTAATATTGACATAGATAAGGAGAGATGAAATGGGCGATAGAAATACGGATATTTTTGTAGAACGTATATTGGGCGAAATGAATGCAGGTTTGAGTTGCCTGAACCTATACTTAGGTTATCGTTTGGGTCTATTCAAGGCTTTAGCTGATTCGGGACCAATTACAATTGAAAAGCTATCCAAACAAAAAGGACTTAATGAGCGTTATATGCGAGAATGGCTGGAATGTATGACTGTTAATGAATATCTGGATTACGATGCAGAAAACGGATGTTTCTCTCTTCCGTCAGAATACGTTCCCGTTCTTGTAGATCAGGATAGCCCATATTATATTGCCCCTTACCTTGGTTTTATTCCCGGTATGTCTTTACCAATCAATTTGCTGATGGATGCTTTCCGTTCAGGCAGAGGAGTTCCTTTTAGTGCTTATGGAGAGGATTTACCGGACGCCATAGGACTGGGTAACAGAGTTCTATTTACCAATGACTATGTGAATACGTGGATACGTGGATACCTACTATGCCCGACATCAAGAAACGTCTTGAATCTGGCGCCCGTGTTGCAGATATTGGTTGTGGCACAGGTTGGTCAAGCATTGTTCTGGCAAGGGCTTTTCCCAAGATTCAGATTGATGCTATTGATCCAGATGAAGAATCCATTAGATTAGCTCGTGTTTATGCAAATAATGAAAGATTGGATGGTCAGGTAAAATTCCATCGTTCTGCGGCAGAAGATGCTAAACTAGAAGGACCCTATGATCTAGTGACTGTATTTGAGTGTCTACACGATATGGCTTATCCAGTGAAAGCTCTTAGCAAGATAAGAGAGATCACAGCAAAGGATGGTGCTGTATTTATTGCAGATGAGGCTGTATCAGATAATCTATCAGATAATTATAACATAATTGGACGATATAACTATAACTGTAGTGTCCTGCATTGTTTACCCCAATCAATGGTATTTCCTGATTCTGCGGCGATAGGAACAATAATGGGACCTGAAAAACTTCGGAAATTTGCTTCTGTGGCAGGATTCAGGAAAGTGGATATACTTCCGATTGAGAATCTGCTATGGCGCTTTTATCGCCTGACTCCGTAATTGTTATTTAAAGAATGATATAAAATTTTTGATCTTTATAACCTTTACATACAAAAAACGTTTTAAAATCCCCCTTGATCCCCCTTTGGTAAAGGGGGAATTGCTTAAACTCCTTTCCTGGGAGGAGTGAAGAGTGTGCAAAAATCATAAATGGACAAGGAGAAAATCTATGCCTTTAACTGGACTTGATATTTATAAATTATTACCTAGAACAAACTGCCGTGAATGTGGTACGCCGACGTGCCTGGCTTTTGCAATGCTGTTAGCTCAGAAGAAAGCAGAGGTAGATAAATGTCCTCATCTCTCTGACGAAGCAAAAGCCGTTTTAGCGGGAGCTTCGGCGCCGCCCATTCGCCTTGTAAGAATAGGAACCGGCGAAAATGAAATAGCGATCGGTAATGAGACGGTAATGTTCCGTCATGAGGAAACATTCCATCATCCATGCGGGATCGCTGTCACTATAACTGATGATTTAGCGGGAACAGCACTAGATGAAAAAATCGAGAAGATCAATAATCTCTGGTTTGAACGTGTAGGGCAAAACATTGGCGTGGAACTGATCGCAATTAAAGAAACGACAGGCGATCCACAAAAATATGCGGATGTTGTAAGACAGGTTACAGTTAAGTCTAAACAAACACCGATTCTGATGAGCTTTAACCCGGAGATTATAAAAGCAGGATTAGCAATATGCGCAAGAAAAAAGCCACTAATCTATGCGGCAAACAGTGAGAATTATCAGGCAATAACTCCCCTTGCTAAGACGTCAGGATGCCCATTAGCTGTTTACGGAAAGGACATTGATGAAGTTGCGTTACTCACTCCAAAAATTACAGCTATGGGTGTTGAGGATATATTAATTGATAGCGGTTCACGTGAAACACTTAAAGTGATCAATGATCTGACTCAGATTCGCAGACTTGCACTGAAACGTAACTTCCGACCATTAGGTTATCCAACTATCGCCTTCACGGGAGATGGTCAAGAGCAAGTTTTACACGGAGTCACGTACATATCCAAATATGCGGGTCTTGTCGTATGTAGCGGAAGTGAGTCATGGCAAATACTGCCGATTCTAACAGCACGCCAGAATCTTTATACTGATCCCCGTGTGCCATTGCAAGTAGAACCTAAAGTATATGAGATCGGTAATGTTGGTCCTGATTCTCCGATTTTAATTACTACGAATTTCTCGTTGAGTTATTTCACTGTGGAAGGTGAGGTTGAATCCAGCAAAGTTCCTGCATATATCTTGGCTGTAAATACTGAGGGCCAATCCGTGCTTACTGCGTATGCCTCTGAGAAACTCACGACTGAAGGTATTACAAAGATGCTGAAAGATACAGGCATGAAAGAAAAGGTCAACCATAATATGGTTATTATTCCCGGTTATATTTCGGTTATTAGCGGTAAACTTGAAGAAGAATCTGGCTGGAAGGTATTGGTTGGTCCAAGAGAGGCATCGGGAATACCCGCATACTTAAAGCAATATGCGAGTTAGAAAGCAAAAAATTATGCCTAGATATATTGTGACATTTTATCCAAAAAAAATTCAGCTTAGTCGTGGCTTCAATGTTTATGGCAGGGCAATGTCAGTCGCAAAAGAAGGCGACAATTTACTGGATATAGCCAAGCCTGCAAATGTTTTTCTTAATAGTGTATGCGGTGGGAAAAAAATCTGCGGTAAGTGCAAGGTGATCATTCGGAAGGGCAAAGTTAAGACCGAAGAAACACCTTTTATTACTCCACAAGAGCGTGAACAGGGCTATGTTTTGGCATGTCAGACTACTATACATAGTGATCTTGAAGTTGAACTTTTACCAGAATCCCGTGTGGAAGATGAGCAGTTTTTAACGGGTGATGAAGAGATCATTATGGATCAGTTCAATGGTCAGGAGACTACATCGCCTTCTCAGTCTTCGGAACGTTTGCAAACTATTTCTCCCTTTCCATCTCTGACAACTAAGCTTCATCTTAAATTGTCTCCGCCAACGCTTCAGGATAACGTTGATGATATGGGGCGTTTGCTTCGTGAGATCAGGAGGGGAAGGCAGATTCCTTTTATACAGACAGGATTAATGAATATAAAAAATCTAGGACGATTCCTGCGTGATAACAATTGGGATGTAACAGTTTTGCTCGGAAATCGAGACGGCATAATAGAGCTTATGCAAATAGAAGCAGGAGACACTTCTGCACAAAATTACGGTGTTGCTGTTGACGTTGGCACAACTACAGTTGTGGCGCATTTAGTTGATCTATCCACTAGAAAAACTCTAGGTATAGAGGCTACAAGCAATAGCCAGAGCAATTATGGGGCGGATGTCATTACCAGAATAATATATTCATTAGATACAAATGGATTAGACGTATTACATAAATCTGTTGCGGATGACATTAATGGGCTTATAAATTTATTAATCCAAAAAAACAGAATAGATATTAATGACGTTACTTGTGTTATGTGTTCAGGTAATGCAACAATGACACATTTATTGCTTGGTATTGACCCAGCATATATCCGTCGAGAACCTTACGTGCCGACTGCAAATTTCTTTCCTATAATTCGATCTGACGAAGCAGATATTAACATTAATCAATATGGATTGCTCAGTTGTATGCCCGGAGTATCTAGCTACGTTGGCGGTGACATAACTGCCGGGGCGTTAGCCTGCGGAATCTCAGAATCAGAAAGCACTTGCTTATTAATTGACATTGGCACTAATGGGGAAATGGTTTTGGGCAACAAGGACTGGTTGGTATGTTGCAGTTGCTCTTGCGGACCTGCCTTTGAGGGAAGTGGCATAAAGTATGGTATGCGTGCCGGTCGAGGCGCCATAGAGCGGATAACGATCAATGATTCAGATTCCGAAGTCAATTATTCAACCATTGGCAATGACCGACCTCGTGGAATTTGCGGATCAGGATTAATAGACGTATTAGGTGAAATGCTGCGCGTTGGTATAATTGATAAGGCTGGTCAAATACAATCCGATCTGGATTCACCACGTTATCAAGAAAGTGAAGATGGTCCGGAATATGTTTTGGCATGGAAAGAGGAAACAGCAGGCGGATATAGCGATATTGTGATCACGCAGTCAGATATAGATAACCTCATAAGGTCAAAAGCGGCTGTATATGCCGCTGTCGTAGTTATGATGCAAAAAGTTGGAATGACCTTTGATAATCTTGATAGAATTTATATTGGCGGGGCTTTTGGTAATTATCTCAACATTGAAAAATCAGTGTTTATAGGGCTTATCCCTGATTTACCTATCGAAAAATATCAGTTTATCGGCAATAGTTCGATAACCGGCACAAAAATGGTGCTGTTATCAAATGTGGCGATGGCGAAGGCAGAGGAAATAGCAAAGAAAATGACGTATATTGAGCTATCCGCTGATAACACTTTCATGGAACAGTTTACAGCGGCGATATTTCTACCGCATACAGATATGGATCTGTTTCCATCAGTAGCGAAAAAATTGTCAAGCGCCATTAAACTTACTCATGGTGAAGAGCAATATATAACTATAAAGTAAGCAACTTTAATATAATATTTTTCACTTTTTTTAATAGGAATAGCATGCGGATGACGCAGATTAAACGGATTTTCGCGGATTTCTCTTTATTTATTTTCGATCTGTGCAAATCCGCCAAATCCGCGTTTGTCTGCGTGCTATTTCCTAAAGTTTAAAAGGATTTCTTAAAATTGCTTAGAAAAGGAGATGATGATGTAACTGATGTCATACACAATCGCAGTTGCAGGAAAAGGCGGTACAGGTAAAACAACTGTATCAAGTTTAATTATTGCTAATTTATTATCAAAGAAAAATGGTTCTATTCTGGCAGTAGATGCAGATCCAAATTCAACATTAAATGAAGCTCTGGGTGTAAAAATGGAACGCACTTTAGGTGATGTTATACAGGATTTGCTTGACAGAAAAGATGATTTACCCACTGGTATTGATAAGCAAAGATTCGTAGAATATCAATTTCAGATGTGTTTGGTCGAAGAGAAAGGTTATGACTTAATCGCAATGGGACGTCCAGAAGGTCCTGACTGTTATTGTTATGTTAATAATCTGTTGCGTGACGTTATGGATAAATTTAATTCCAACTATAAATTCATTGTTATGGATAATGAAGCAGGTATGGAGCATCTCTCACGTCAGACCACACAGAATGTAGAATCACTGCTTATCATAAGTGATGAAAGCGTAATAGGAGTCCGTACCGCAAATAGAATTAACCAGATGATTATAGGACTCAAACTAAAAATAAGAGATGTTTATCTCGTTATTAATCGCTCTCACGAACGGTTGCCAGAGGCAGTTACAGCAGAAATAGAAAAAACAGATATGAAGCTTTTGGGAACGATACCAATTGATGAAAATATCGTTGAATACGCATTGGCTGGTAAATCTATGCTTTTACTACCTGATGATTCGCCATCGAAATTGGCTATAACGGATATAATGAGTCATTTAAAGGGTTTGGCAGCATAATATTGAATTATTCATTTGAAAGATACTTAATACAAAAGGAGTGTAAAGATGCCCGTAGAAAAAGTTACAGAAAAATGGAAAAGCAGTGTGAATGTCGTTACAATTGGAAACGGCAATTCTGCAATAAAAGTAGGGGGAGAAACAACGTTACCGTTTCTATATGACGAAGGTAAAATGCCTCATCGTCCTGTGATTGCTCTGGAAGTATATGATATGGTTCCAGAGGGTTGGTCAGATACATTATGCGATGCGTTACAGGACGTTATCAATGATCCTGTCGCATGGGCAAAAAAAGCCCAAGACGAATGGGGCGCTGATCTTATCTGCCTAAGACTGCTAAAACCAAGTGTAGTGGATACTCCTCCAAAGGAGAGCGCACAATTGGCAAAGGCAGTCAAAGATGCTGTAAATATTCCAATGATTCTATGGTCTATGGCTGAAGATGAAATAAATAATAAGCTTTATTCCGTATGTAGTCAGGCACTGGCTGGTGAACGATGTCTTATCGGAACCACAAAGCAGGATAATTACAAAATACTGGCGGCAACCTGCATTGCTGACGGACATAGTGTTATAGCGGAATCACCTCTGGATATCAATATATGTAAACAGGTGAATATCCTGCTGTCTGATATGGGTTTACCATCAGACAGAATTGTTATCTATCCGAACAACGGTGTATTGGGATACGGATTTGAGTATGCTTATTCTATTATGGAACGTACCCGAATTGCAACATTGGGAGGAGATCGTATGATGGCAATGCCTATAATCGCTGTTGTCGGTTCAGAATGTCAACGGGCTAAGGAAGTTAAGGCAACGTCAAAAGAGTTTCCTCAATGGGGACCCGAAATCGAACGCAGTATAGCATGGGAAGCCGCTACTGCTGTGGGATATTTACAGGCGGGTGCAGATATTCTGACTATGTGCCATCCCGAAGCAATAAAGCTGGTGAAAAACTATATAGACGAGATGATGCCAAACATATAAATTTATGGAGAAATTATTATGATTGTAATCGGTGAAAGAATTAACGGTATGTTTAGCGATGTAAAAAATGCTATCAAAACCGAAGATAAAGAAGTTATTCAAAAATTGGCGATTAAGCAAGTCAAAGCCGGGGCTGATGTGCTTGACGTTAATGTTGGTCCTGCTTCTGCAAAACCAGAGGTAACGATGCCCTGGTTAGTCGAAACGATACAGGAAGTAACGGATACACAACTTGCTCTGGATAGCCCAAAATTAGATGTAATAAAGTCAGGTTTGGAAGTCGTCAAGACACCGCCAATTATCAATTCTACTCAGGCAGACCCGCAAAAAATGCAGACATACTTCGATCTGGTAAATGAAACAGGGGCATCAATTATTGCTCTCACTGTGGACAAACAGGGCGTGCCTCAAGACATAGACAGGCGTATGGAACTTGCCAGTACCATAGTAATGTCCGCAATGGAAATGGGTATATCATTTGATCGGTTATTCATTGACCCCATCATTTTACCCGTAAACGTTGCGCAGCCACAGGCAGGTTTCTTATTGAAAGCATTGGCTCAGTTCCAATACTTAGCTGATCCACCTCCGCATTTCGTCGTTGGTCTTAGCAATGTCTCACAAGGTACAATGGAAAAGAAATTGATTAACCGTACTTTCCTTGTTATGTGTATGGCAATGGGACTTGACGCTGCCATTATGGATCCTTTTGACAAGGAACTGATGGACGCTATGATTACAGCAGAAGTGCTGATGAATAAACAGATTTATAGCGATTCATTTTTGACAGCTTACATAAGTAAATAGTATAGAGACTGCATTAGTCTTGTATGGGAATATCTGACATAACAAAACTACGACTTAGGAGTTATAAAAGAAAATGAAAAAAGAAAATAATAAGAGGATAGAATGGGAAGAACCACTATTAGTAAGAATGGATGGAGCAAAAAAAAGAACATCTGGTACTTGTAATAGTGGAAGCACCGATGCGGTTGATTGTATAACGGGTGTTTTAGCCGGTTTTCATTGTGGAACAGGAAATGCGGCTGTTACACAATGCGATCTAGGAAATGCACGAGTTTAGTTAAATTTCAAAGTAGCCCAAGATTCTATCTTGGTTTTTAACCCTAATTGCGTAAATTACCAGCTTGGAAATCTGGGCTACTGTTTTTGTTATTGAGATACCACTGACAGAAAGTGTTTCTCCATTCGTCATTCAATACCTGCACTCTAAACTGTGGTAGATTTTGCTCCTGTTTTGAAATGGTCTTGCAATCCAACCTTATGATGATATTTCAGAACATAGAGTTCACAATACACCTAATTAAATTATTGGTATACTACAGTTATGTTGCATAATTTTTACCCAAAATAATCCTTAAACTGTAATTTTCTTGGGTAATTTTTACGCATCTTCCATATCGTATTTTAGCTAAATTTAAATATTTATGTGATATAAACTATGCTTAGACTGATTTTAAGATACTTATGTTGATGTTGGCATATTTTATGCTTTAAGTATCTGCAAAGCAAGTCTCAGAGCCTGCAAAAATAGGCGAATAAATGTTTTTATATCTAAAGGGGATGGGCAAAATGAAGGCATTAAAGAAAATATGGAATTGGTTAAAGCAATTTAAAGAGAATATGGAGAGGGAATCAATTTCTAAGGTGAAAAGCATTCCCCACTGCTGTTCACATCCGGTTGCAGTGAGTTTAAGAAAAAGGAGAGGAATATAAGACTGAACAGGAAGTAATGGAAATGGGACATAATCACATTGGAAAACATAACAAAAATATGATTCTTATGTTGATTTGTTGCTTGATACCTATTGCTGGAATAGTGATCCTCATGGAGAAAGATATTATAGGTATTGGCAATGCAAAGAAAGGAGATATTGAGATGTAGCGAACTAAGATTTCAATCCAAGTTCAAGTTATGGAGATATATAAAAGTCATGAAAAAAGGAGAAATTCTAAGATGAAGAAAACGTTTGGAACTCTACTTGCGGTAGGACTCATTGTGATTGTAGCAGCAGTTGTATTTGCTCAGGGAATGATGGGGAAATCAGCGGGAGATGCGACCAAATCATCTATGATGGGTTCTGGCATGATGGGAATGTCCATGATGCAGCGGATGATGTGTAAGATGAGTGACAATGAATGTCTGATGAATAGTGATGGAACTGATCTGTTAGCATTGGCGGATAAGCTAGGTCTCTCAGAAGAACAGCAGAATAAAATTAAAGATATATTGACTCCTTATAAGAAGGATATGATAAAGAAAATCGCTGATCTTGAAATCATGGAGACCGATCTATCCGAACTCATACAACAGGAACAACCAAATTTGGATGCTATAAAGAAGCAAATTCAAGAGAACTCAGTTCTGGCGGCAGATATAAGATATTCTCGGATAAGTTTTGATATAAACGTCAGAGCTATTTTGACTGAAGCACAGCGAGATACTCTCAAAGGCATTCAGAAAGGCAAATGCGCTATTATAATGGGTCAGATGAAGATGGGACAGGTGAAATAACCATAGGAATAAACCACCGTTGAGAACTGTTAATATGTGCAAAGTTGAATTGATTAATTCTAATGAGTAATCGTTAAAAAATGCCATTTTGACATAGTATCTCAACGTTTTACAACCCCCCTTAATCCCCCTTTTTTAAGGGGTAATATTGACACGACTCGATTTATTCCCCGTTATCAAAGGGGGTTAGGGGGTTGTTTTTAGGACGTTTATGTATTTTTTAACGATTACAATGACATAAAGCTCAAAAATCAAAAAATATCACAAGAGGTGTTAAATGAAATATACAAAAAAATAAAGGCAGAGCATCAAGCATGTTACTGCCTTTTTACATTTTGCAAATGAAAGGCGTGATTATAAATGTATAAGCGTTTTGGTTTATTAATATTGAGTTTCGTATCTATTTTTATACTGTCAAGCACATTGATCCTGGCACACGAAGCAGGATGGCCCGGGAAGCGACTCGCTGGAGTGTTTCCAAGTGCAAAGAATTTCAAAGCACGACAAGTCACACTAAATGCTGAACAAATAGTGAGTATTGAAAAAGCGACAGGAATTAAAATCGGAACTGAGGAAAAAACACCTACTTTCTACATAGCTTATGGTATAGATAAGGAAAGCAAGTCTGATAAGTTGCAACCTATTGGCGCAGTGGTGTTTATAGATGCTGTGGGAGAGCGTGGGAATATGGAAGTCAATGTCGCAATCTCCCCAAAAGGAATGATCTACAGTGTCTCCCTCTGGAAGAATAAGGAATCCAAGCAACTTGGAGGCAATGAATTTCTAAAGCAGTTTAATGAAAAGAAGAAACCCGAAGACCCATTCCAGATCGGGAAGGATATCGTAGCGGCAAAGGGTTCAGAAAAGGCTTCCCAAGCGGTTGCTACCGCAGCCCAAAAGGGATGGTTTATGTTTCGAGAAGTGTTTGGTAAAAAAGAAGGTGTAGAAATATCCCCGGCAAGTACGCCTCAGGATACATCGAAGGATAAACAAAAGGGCGCAAAGTAGCGTAGGAATACAAAATAGGAGCATCAAAATGGAAAAAGTGACCACCTTCAGGTATGGTGAAGCGATTGGATTATTGTTATTGGTGTGTATTTCAGGCATTCTCCTTAGCGCACAACGTTCAGAAGCGCTCCCAGCTTATGACCGATTATTTGAGCAAAAGTATCAGTATAGTCCCAATTGCATCTCCTGCCATATACGTGGAGGAGGGTCACAAACCACCAATTATGGGAAGGATTTCCTAAAATCGGGAGCTAATCTTGCCGCATTTGAACAGATCGCTCAAAAAGATTCTGATGGTGATGGTTTTTCCAATCAGGACGAGATTCAGGCACGCTCAAATCCCGGTGACTCACAAAGCACGCCCAAAAAACCGGGTGATTGGCTCTCGGATAATCAACAAGAGGAATCTTCCACTGAAAAACCAGCACAAGAAGCCCCCAAAAATAAGAAACCTACGGAAGAAGGAGAAAAAGGTCTTGACCTTGAATCGTCTCAGTCAGAGACATCCTCTGTTGGAAAAGGATTGAGCATTGGACCCGTATCCAACATAAATTTTGGAGGATTACTTGACTTACGTTACATAGCATCATCCGATAACAAAGCAGGAAATCTGGTGATCCATGTCAATGAGTTGGTTGTTTCTGCTAACGTAACCGATAATATATCTCTTTTGTTGGAACAACTATTGCCTACCTCTGAACTCATATCGCTCGTTGGTGATGATCATGGATTTGCCACTGCTTTGATCTCGAATTTGCCATATCTCCCTGTTGGCACGGCGCTGAAAGTAGGTCGCTATCGCATCAAGTATGGTGTGGATGCACGTCTCGATGCACCTTCAAATCCGCTCTATCCTTTAATACGCAGAAATCTGGGGATTACATCAGACCTAGGGATTGAGCTATCTGGATTTTTGGGACCCATAAGCTATTATGCTTCTGTGCTTAATGGTCCAGATCACCTCGAAATTCCAATCTCTGTAACAGGTAGTGTTAATGAGAATAATAGTGAGATGAAAGGTTCATCAGGAACTGTTATTGTACCTATTGATAATAGCTCCAAACCAGTCGCTATACGATTGGCAACAGAGCTTCCCGGTTCGCTTGAGCTAGGGTTCTCCTATTTTGAGGGTTTTTCGTGGCCTTATATGAATGGGATGCACATGATAGGAGCTCATGCCCCGGGTGGTGCTGTTGACAAAAGCCGTTTGTTATTTAAGCGCCGTTACACTTTAGATGGATCCTATCGCTTCTGGAAGTTTGACTTGTTAGGAGAAGCAAATCGTGGTCAGGATTTTATGGGCAAGATGCGAGCAGACGTGCAGGGGTATTATGGGCGTATAGACTTTAATTTGCTACCCAGAAAGCTGATATTATCCGGTCAATATGATCTCTGGGATGACGGACTAAAGGATTCTAGCGATGAACACACGATTTCCGGTGCATTGACATACTACCTGAACAATCAGGTATTTATACGGGTTGCATACTCATATCAGAAACTGAACGGTAGTCCACGTCCTAACACAGGTACAGTTCAATTCTATTTACCCTATTGAGATCAGGAGAGAAAAAATGAAGAAATTAGGCTATAGTTTAATTATTAAATGTGCAATTATCGTAGGGCTTTTCACCATTTTTACAGGAGCTCTCTGGGCAAGCGAAGCTGAGTCAGGACGTTCTGGCATGGAAATGACAGGATTCAATCTGGAATCTGCGAATGAGTCAGAGCATCAGGATATGCCTATGGGTCATCATGCTTTTGCGCACCCATTCTTTACCCACATGGGTATGCCAGATGGTCCAGGTGAGATCAGCGTGCGAACAAGCGCAATACAGGAAGCCTACAATGATAACGTTTCACGAGACCTGGCATTACATATCGAGACAGGTCTATGGAATCGTGTGGGTTTGCACTTACGCAATGATAGCATAAAGGCAAATATGCAAACTGAAATGATGGTACAATATGCAGTGCTTCAAAACAAGCATGCCGACAGTGGTATTTCTACTTTTGTCGAACTTGAATTCCCATCAAACTATATTCCTAAAGATAAGGAAAAAGTCGGACTGGAAATTGGTGTTTCTGGACGAAAGATTTTTGGCAAATATGGAATCATAGATGCAGGAATACACTATTCTCCTGAAGAGAAAATGGTTGCACTTGAAACTTCGGGCGTATTGCGACTGACTCCTACTATCTTTCCTATAGTTGAGGGTCTGATAGAAAAAGAGGGAGATGAAGATGTCATGGCGAACCTACTTGTCGGAATTAAGATGAGGTTGAAACCGGGTGCGCACATCGGTGTAGGAATACAGTTTCCTTTAACAGATTATCGCTCTTTTGACAATCGTGCTTTTGTTCAGCTTGAATCTGCTTATTAAGATTTACACAAATCAATTTAGAAAAAATGAGATTAATGAGAAACGAGTTTATTCGCCAGAGGAAGCTTTACCTGCCGGTAATAACCATTATTACTTTGACTTTAACACTTGCTGTCATCATTGTTGTATCATCGTATATAAATATAAATAGAGGGCACCAGCAAGCTAACAGACAGTTGTTGCGTGAGGGGGCAATATTGCTTCATGAATTTGATAGAAGGGCATTGTCTGAGATACTGCTGGCGTTGGTAAGCGGTGAAGAATGGAAGATGTATCTACAGGGATTGGCAGAAGATTTAGCAAGTGAGGTAGATATTGAATATATTCTCATTGCTGATAAAAATGGTAGGATAATTATCCATAGTCAGCGAGATAAAATAGGAGGTGTCGTAAATCTTGAATCCGCTACTGATGGAAAAGTAGTTGATGAAGGTAAAAGGATATTTGAAGTTGCGCAACAGTTTAGATTACCCATGAATGAACTTTATGGGAAAATCTCACTCAGACACAGAAAATTGATCGAGGAGAGTTCCATAGAATTCGCTCTTAATAGTCATTGGGTTTTAATCGGATTGAGTATGCAACAATACGATGAAACTCATGCTGATGAGATAAACCACACGATAATAATGGGCATAATACTATTGATAGTCGGTTGGGGTGGGTTTTATTTCATCGTTATTGTTCAGAATCATTATATACAACAATTACGTCATGAGCAGGAATTAAATATTGCTGCCGATATTCAAAAAAAGCTCTTTCCACAGGAATTGCCACAAAATATGGGTCTTCAGATCGCTGCTGTAAACATTATGGCTAGATCAGTGGGAGGAGATTATTACGATTTCATAACAAATAACCGAGGGCAATTGGATATAGTCGTGGGCGATTCAATGGGCAAGGGTATACCAGCAGCATTGCTTATGACCACAGTTCGGACAGTCTGGCAAAGCTGGTCAGCCACAGGCACTAGGTCCCCTGGTGAAACACTGGAGATGATCAATCAGGTTGTATATCCGGACATGAAAGCTACGTCAGCGTTTGTAACCATGTTTAATGCCCTGTATGATCCAGTAACTTCCGTATTCCAATATTCAAACGCTGGTCACAACCCGCCAATATTCCGTCCAGCCATAAATTCAAAATGCAATACACTAGACGTTGGTGGTCTTCCGGTGGGCATATTTCCAGATTCTAAATATATATACGACAAATTTCCAATATACAAGGATGATATTATCGTTATATACACTGATGGAGTCGTGGAAGCAACAGACAAAAATGATACACCTTTCGGATTCGATAGATTATGTAGCCTTATAGATCAGAATCATCGTCTTGATGCTGAAGGTATTAAAAACGCAATCCTGTCTGAATTGGATATACACACCGGTGGTTCTTTACATAATTATGATGATATTACTATCGTGGTGTTGAAAAAATCATGATATGTTATAAACGCAGACAATAGAAGGGAATTGGAAAGACCTTTCGGGTAAATATGTAGTTGTTGATAGTATTTTCACTATGTTCCACAAGAGAGCATGATTTCATTTAAGGGAAGGTATTAATTAATCCTGTGAACTTCAAAGGTAACCTTATGACAACTGGGATGGGGATTCTTCCTCATAAAGATATAGATAAAGCTCTTGATCTAGCTTTTCGGGTGGACGTTCCATTTTGGCCGCAACTACCCCGTGTTCACTATTACGAAGATATGTACGTCCAGTTTTCAGATAACTTTCCGGGGATCCAGATCGATCTGGATAAAAAGAGGGTATCTTTCGATAAAGATAGATTTTACGAAGAATATCCTGCTTTCTATGAGCGGATGGACGATCCGGAACTGTATGCTATATCTCCAAAGTTTTCTCAGGTATTAAATTCATTTCTCTCACGAGATATGAGCAAATATCCTGCCATTCGTGGACAGGTTATAGGTCCAATATCTTTCGGAATCAAAATAACAGATCAAGACAATAAGCCAATTATCTATGATGTTGAGGTGCGTGATACCCTATTCGAGTTTATATCTAAGAAAGTAAACCATCAGTATAAGCTTTTAATTGAAAAGAATCCAAAAGCTTTTGTATTTCTGGATGAACCGGGACTTGAGTTCATCTTTACTTCCATGAGTGGATATACTGACGTAATGGCAACTCAGGATATGGGCGCTATCCTAGAATCCATAGATGGTCAGAAGGGCATCCATTTGTGTGGTAATCCTGACTGGGATTTCCTCTTAAATCTCGATATTGATATACTTTCTTTTAGTACTTTCCATAAAGGGGATATTTTTATCAAATATATCAATGGGATCCGTGAGTTCCTTAAACGGGGTGGAATTATATCATGGGGTATTGTTCCTGCGAATTTTGATGAATTTAAAGAAGAGACAGCACAGAGAATAATTGATAATCTTGAATCACTGTGGGATGCTTTAAATAAAAATGGGATAACTAGAGAAGTGCTTATACCGCAGGGAATGCTTATGCCTGCTACATGCAGTTTGATAAATCCCGACGGCGATGCTACCATAGAAAGAGCTTATGATACACTCGTTGATGTTGCCGATCAACTCAAATCGAGGTATAAAGGACTTATGAAGTAATATCATAAGGCTCTTTTTAGGTCTATGATACTTTCTTTTTGCATAAGGCGCATTCAGGATCCCTTTGTACGTCAACCTCCTGAAATTCCATATTCAAAGCATCATATAACAGCAAACGTCCATTAAGAGTTTTACCGATACCTAGTATTAATTTAATAGTTTCTGTGGCTTCTATCGTGCCAATAACTCCCGGTAAAACTCCCAATAGCCCTATATCAGTCGGACCTGGTAATAGTTCTGCTGGCGGTAGCGCAGGATATAAGCACCTATAGCATGGTCCTCTATCTGGAAGAAATACAGTTGCTCTTCCTTCAAACTGAAATATACTGCCGTGAACGTAAGGTTTACTGTATGTCATGCAGGCGTCACTCACCACATATCTCGTAGGTAAGTTGTCACATCCATCAACAACTACATCGTAGTTTTGAATTATGTCTATTGCATTATCAGCAGTTAATCTTTCCTGATAAGTGACAACCTTAACATCGGGATTTAATCTTGCGATAGTCTCATTGGCTGAAACAGTTTTAGGCACGCCTATAGTATCCGTAGAATGTAAGATTTGCCTTTGCAAGTTGCTTATGTCTACAATGTCTGAATCTACCAACCCCAGAGTTCCTACTCCCGCCGCCGCAAGATAATAACTTATTGGCGAACCCAAGCCTCCCAGGCCAACAACAAGCACCTTTGCTTCCAGAAGTTTTTTCTGACCGATTTCGCCTATCTCTGATAACATGAGGTGCCTGCTATACCTGTTTCGTTGTGTCTCGGATAACTCAATCATGATAAATCATTTCCTTAATGTACGGAATAATCACGAATTACACGAATGAAAATAAAATTATGAGGGTATATGATGATAGGATTATAAGCATATCAATCTATATCCCATAGGCCTATCGTCCAATAATCCCAATATTAGTGGAATTTGTGATTAAAATTCTTTTACTGAACGTCTATAGTAAAGTATAACAAATGAATATACACCTGTAAATATAAAATGTTATTGACAAGAGTGATGGTTTATATTATAATATATTCGGATGTACGAATATATTAGGAGGAATAAATTGAAAGAACTGATAAAAGCTTTTAAGGCACTTGGAGATGAGACACGCATACGTCTGTTGAAACTGCTGGAACAGCGTGAGCTATGCGTATGTGAACTGATGCAGGCATTGAATATGACTCAATCCAGAGTTTCAAGGAATCTTGGCATACTCAAAAACGCAGGTCTTGTCAAAGACAGGCGTAATGGTCTCTGGGTGCATTATTCGCTAAATGACGAAGCAAGACTTCAAATACAAAAATTATTGAGTGTCCTAAAAGATTCCTGTAATGATGATAAAGCCATAGCCAAAGATGTAACTGAATTGAGCAAAGCCAAAAAATTAAGCCAATGTGACTAATTTTTTTTGTGTTATATACATTTGGATATTCGCATATATTATTATAAGGAAAAGATACAATCATGGTTAAAGGAATTAGACAATGAAAACTGAATGGCGTAAATTCTTATTAATAGTTGCTGTTTTTATAGCAGCGTATTACATTCCATTTGGACATGCAAGGGTACAGAGCGCTATCCTTGAGTCATTTTACATGCTTCAGGACTATGCCCGAAGGCATGTTCTTTTCTGTTTGGTGCCTGCATTCTTTATCGCCGGTGGTATTTCGGTATTTGTCAATCAGGCATCTGTTATGAGATACTTCGGTGCGCAGGCAAACAAGATACTATCCTATGGTGTAGCCTCAATATCGGGAACGATACTGGCTGTGTGTTCATGCACAGTGTTGCCCTTGTTTGCGGGGATATATAAACGTGGCGCAGGAATAGGTCCGGCGACTGCATTTCTCTATTCTGGTCCGGCGATTAATGTGCTTGCCATAATACTAACCGCTCGTGTTTTAGGATGGCAGTTAGGTTTGGCAAGGGCGCTGGGCGCAATTATCTTCTCAATTGTAATCGGGCTTTTGATGGCTTTATTTTTCAGAAAAGAGGAAAGCGAAAAAGCTAACGCTGTTATACCTGAAATAAAGGAAGGCGAACGTCCTCTTTGGAAAACCGCTCTATATTTTCTGAGCATGATGTTTATTTTGATATTTGCCGCATGGGGAAAACCTGCACAGCCTGTCGGTTTCTGGGATGCTGTTTATAATATACACTGGTATCTGGCAGGTGGATTCTTGATACTTCTGGTATTAATGCTGATATACTGGTTCAAAAGAGATGAAATAAAGGAATGGGTATCGTCAACGTGGATTTTTGCAAAGATGATCCTGCCGCTGCTTTTTGGCGGGGTGCTTGTCGCTGGATTACTAATGGGAAGTCCCGGTAATGATACTGGTTTGATCCCATCGAGTTATATTTCCTCGCTTGTCGGCGGAAATTCAATATTCGCTAATTTTTTTGCTTCTGTCGTAGGGGCGCTAATGTATTTCGCTACACTGACGGAGGTGCCGATATTGCAGGGATTAATCGGCTCTGGGATGGGACAGGGACCTGCATTGGCGTTATTACTGGCAGGTCCTGCTTTAAGTTTACCGAGTATGATCGTCCTCAGAAGCATAATGGGAACAAAAAAGACTCTCGTTTTTATATTCCTCGTTGTTGCTCTATCAACAATTGTAGGAATGTTATTTGGTACACTAATGGGAGGCGCATAATATGAAGATTGAAATATTGGGAACTGGATGCCCAAAGTGCAAGCAAACGCTTGCAAACGTTGAAAAAGCTGTCAAGGATCTGGGAGTTGACGCAGAGATCGTCAAAGTAGATAAGATTCAGGACATTATGAATTACGGCGTTATGATGACGCCTGCCCTTGCCATTAACGGTGAGGTGAAGATTGTTGGTAAGATACCGACTCCAAATCAAATCGCTGAATGGCTCAAGGGGAACTAATACCATTTTCCAATTGAAATCTAACATTGAAAGGGCAACCGCAAGGGATTGCCCCTACTAAATGTCGTATTTGAACTGAGAAATGGTATAATCTAACTAACAATAAACATGGAGGTAAAAACAATGCCAGACGAAAAAAAGAACGATTGTTGTAGTGGTGGTGTAAGACTTGTGTTTCCATGCTCTGGTGCCGCAGATGTCGGTGCGATAGCAGATCAGGTCGGCAGAAAAATGACAAGGGATGGCTTGGGCAAAATGTATTGCCTAGCAGGAATTGGTGGTCACGTCAGCGGAATTGTTGAAACAACTAAAGCGGCTGACGAAATAGTTACCATTGATGGATGCCCAATCGCCTGCGCCACAAAAGCTGTTGAGCATATCGGTGTCACCCCAAAAGCTTTTGAGGTTACAAAAATGGGCTTTGAAAAAGGCAAATCTCCAGTAACAGAAGAAAATATTAATACGGTGTTCTCTAATGTCAAAAATATGCTAGATTAAGTAGAACCCACAATTAGCAATGCACGAATGTCTCACTTGATCTATTAGATTAATTGAGACATTCTGCATTTTATATTAAACGGAGAGAAAAAATGAAGTGGACTGAAAATATAACTCAGATGAATAATATCTCGAAAGTTATTATCATATTTATTGTTTCAAGTCTGATTATAATTGCATCCTCCTGTAAGCAAAAGGGAAGCGAGCCATCTTCAGAGACAACTACGTCAGTTTTGCAGGAATCAACCAATCCATCAAAAAGTCTTGCCGAAAAACCAAGTGCATTAGATACCAAATCTCCAAAAACGGCTGATGCTTCTAAAACTGTTATAAAACCTGTTGGTAAAACACAGGAAAAACTTCCGAAACTGCTTGATCTCGGTGCAGATAAATGTATCCCATGCAAGATGATGAAACCTATCTTGGAAGAACTCAAAACTGAGTATACAGGCAAACTCGACGTTGAATTTATTGATGTTTGGGAAAATCCTAAAGAAAGCGAAAAGTATGGTATTAATTTAATACCAACACAAATATTCTATGATCCAGAAGGTAAAGAATTCCAAAGGCATGAGGGATTTATGTCTAAAGAAGACATATTAGCTACCTTTAAGCAGAAAGGGATGAAACTTGATTAAAGATAAAAAGTTCCATTTTATTCTAGCATCATTAATGCTAATTCCATTGATATATGCTTTTTCAGTTTCGGGGCAGATAACAACGGACTCAAAATATCCCGGTTTATTTAACGGTTCTCTTAAACTGTCTATTCCTGACTCATTACCAGTTGGAGAGCTGTTGGTAGCTGGTGAAATAAAAATAACTCAATCAATGCTTGACTCAGAGATAAAAAAGGCATCTGCAGGCCTTCAATCTCAACTGAAAGATAACCTTTTCTTTTTGTTAGAGAATATCGCAGTTGACCGTCTACTCACTGCTGAAGTTCACACTTGGGCAATCTCAAAGAAGCTTGACACAAAAAATATGAAGGATCAGGACATCATCAAAAAATATGTCGAAGAATTAACTGCCAATATTACTGTAAGCTCAGATGAAGTGAAAAAGGCTTATGATTCTGATCCAGAAGTTTTCGGTGGAGCTAAGTTTAGTGATGCAGAACCTTACATTAAGTCTCAATTAATTAACGAGAAAAAGCAGGAAGTTGTTGAAAATCATGTAAATAATCTCGGCAAGCGCATAGTAATTAAAATCAATGATGATTGGGCAAAGGCTCAATATCCAAAGGCAATTGACAACTTAGTTGATAAAGCACGAAGTTCTGGCAAACCAAGTCTTGTTGATTTTGGCGCAAGTGGTTGTAGACCATGCGACATGATGGCGCCAATACTAGAAGAACTCAAGAAAGAATATACTGGAATTATGAATGTAGAATTCGTGGATGTTCGAGAACATCAGATATTGGGCGCTAGGTATGGAGTTTCCTCTATTCCTGTTCAAGTTTTTTTCGACAGAAATGGAAAAGAGTTCTATCGTCACGTTGGCTTTTTCCCTAAGAATAATATACTAGCCAAACTCAAGGAGATGGGAGTATCTAAGTAATGGAAAGGATTTTCATTGCTCTTACTCACGCTGTGCAAGGGTCTCCATTTATTGCGATCTCTGCCTCTCTTGCCTGGGGAATTCTCAGTATTCTCCTCAGTCCATGCCATCTATCAAGTATTCCTCTCATTATAGGGTTCATAAATCAGCAGGGAAGAATATCTACCAAACGAGCGTTTTTTACATCTGCCCTTTTTGCGTTTGGGATACTCGTCACTATTGGAATCATAGGTGCAATAACAGCCTTCGCAGGAAGAATGATGGGCGATATTGGCAAATATGGAAACTATATTGTCGCAGTTGTATTCTTTGTCGTTGGACTTCATCTTCTTGGCGTTATACCCATGCCTTGGTCTGGACCGGGGCAGGTTGGTATGAAACGCAAGGGTTTATTATCAGCATTCATTTTGGGTCTTATCTTTGGCATTGCTTTGGGTCCCTGCACCTTTGCTTATATGGCGCCGATGCTTGGGATTACATTTAGTCTTGCAAAAACTAACATTGCTTATGGTATAATATTGCTTCTTGCGTATGGCATCGGTCATTGTTCTGTCATTGTTCTAGCAGGAACATTCACGGAAGTAGTTCAACATTACCTTAATTGGAATGAGCGTTCAAAAGGCGCTGCCATAGTAAAAAAAGTCTGCGGTGTTCTTGTTCTTTTGGGCGGTGTGTATCTGATATATACTGCTTTATAAGGGGGGAGGGCATGATAAAAGAGCATTTAATATCAGCGTTAGTCATTACATTGACTCTAGTAGGAACTTGCTGGTCGGATTGGTCACAGTATCTTGGTCCTGACCGAAATGCAATCTCAAAAGAAGTCGGTCTAAAACGCTCATGGTCTAAAGATGATCCAAAAGTGTTATGGACTTTTCCACTTGGTGAGGGATTCGGAGGACCGGCAGTTAGCGATGGTAAGGTATATGTGCTAGATCGCATAACTGGCAAACAGGATGTGTTGCGCTGTATTGACCTGATTACCGGTAAAGAAGAATGGTCATTTGCTTATGATGCACCGCATGAAGTCAGCCATCCAGGGTCACGGTCTGTACCAACGATTGATGGTAATTTCATCTATACATGCGGTAGCTTCGGACACCTCTACTGTATTGACAAAAATACTCATCAACCTGTTTGGAATAAAAACGTATGGAAAGATTTTGGTGGAGGAGATCAGCCACCGAACTGGGGTATTGCTCAAAATCCCTTGATTTATGACGATTCGTTGATATTAGCATCACAGACGGAAAGCGTAGGAGTAGTAGCTTACGATAAGCTTACAGGGGATACAAAATGGGTTTCAAAGCCTTTTCCTGGTCAAGCGGGATACGTATCACCCAAAATTGTAAATATTGAAGATGAAGATCAGGTTGTTATGATCAGTAGTAACGAACCTAGACAAGGAAGCAAAAAATCTTCCACAGGTTTAGGTGAAGTCGTCGGTATAGACCCACAAACAGGCAAAATCCTTTGGATGTATCAGGGCTGGCAGTGTGTGATACCTATTCCAAATGTTACTGAAATTGGTGATGGGCGACTTTTTATTACAGGCGGATACAAGAGCGGATCAGCTATGATCAAAATTGAGAAAAAAAATGGCACTTATATAGTCTCTGAACTCTACAAAACTCAAGCCTTTGGAACGCACGTTCATCCACCTATCCTCTACAAAGGTCATCTATATGCACAATGCACAGATAATGCCGGACGCAGAGATGGTATGGTGTGTATGGATTTGGACGGTAATGTAAAGTGGAAGACAAGCCGTTCACCAGAATTCGACAAAGGCGGATTCATACTGGCTGATGACCTAATTCTCAGCATAGATGGCATAAAGGGAATTCTATACCTGATTGAGCCTAATCCCGATAATTTTAAGGTTTTGGCAAACGCAAAACTGCTTGATACTAATCAATGTTGGGCGCCATTGGCTCTGTCTGATGGCAAATTGCTGATCCGAGACCAACAGCAGATGAAGTGTGTTGTTATCAAATGAACTTTGAAAAAGTGAGGATTTATGATGCAGATATTTGATGTTAAATTAATGAAGCCAAATACTTATGAGGAAAGAGATAAAAACGTGTTTTACGATACAAAGGAATTTAAGACAAGAATTATTGAACTCAAACCTAACGAGGAAATACCAACCTGTGAAATGTCTTCTTATGTAATCTTTTATGTTATTCAAGGATCTGCACAAGCAAAAGTTAATCAGGAAATAGTAAATATTGATGAAGGTCAATGCCTTATTACTGAACCAGCAACTCTTTCGTTAAAAACAAATCAAGGGGTTAAAATAATGGGTATACAAATAGTAAAGAGTTAAGAAACTTTTCTTTGAGGGGTATATATATGGTTAAAACAAGAGTAGAAGCGGGTGTTTGTGGTTTTATAAGTGATATAGAGGCATATTCGGAGGATAGCCAGTACGTTAGTTTCAAAATTGAAACTACCTGTGATAAAATACGCAAAATGTCGGAGAAAATCACTACTGTTGATGCGTATAATGAGATTAAAGATGGTTTTGATGGAGAATTATATGGGATAATAAGGCAAGAGTTAAAGGGCTGTTGTGCTGGCTGTGCGGTTCCTGTGGGGATATTCAAGTCAATGCAGGTAGCGGCTATGCTTGCCTTGCCTATGGATATAAGCATAAAAATCGTGAAAGAATAGCACACGAGTAACTAAGTTGTGATTTTTATTGACAAAAAGATTTTCTTATGTTAGAATATATAAGTAAATTCTAATATACTTATATACTCATAGTGGATTTTGGAACATGGAAAATGCTGTCAAAGTTTTTAAGGCACTATCAAACGAGGTAAGGTTGGAGATAATTCAACTTCTATCGGAGAGTTCTCTATGCGTCAATGCCCTTGTGAATAAGACTGGTATTTCTCAACCAGCAATATCGCAGCATCTTAATGTTCTCGAAAATGCTGGTCTGGTAATGGGAGTGAAAAAGGGCTATTGGGTTCACTATGAGTTGGTTACTGAGAGACTTCAAGAATGTGCCAACTTAGTTCTTGAATTAACATCAAGAGAGGTGAAAGACAATGAGTGAAGAGAAATCCAAATGCTGTTCAAAAGGAAAAGAACCGAAAAAATGCTCTCCTGAACAGATAAAGGAGTGCCATCCAAAAGCGAAGGATGAGCATCCATGTGAAGATAAACCCAAAGACAAACCCAAAGAGTAACTAATACTAAAATGGTGTTTGGCAGATCCTCTGAAATTACCAAACACCATTTTTTTATTATATCCCTTTTGGATATACCCGTTTCTTTGTTTAAGGTTGCTTATACTCCATCATAAATAATGATATTTTTAATATTGGCACAAAAAAATGGAATACAGAGAGAAAAAATTCGTCAAAATAATTGATGATAGTATTATTGAAAAAGCTAGAGATGGTGACATTTGTGCCTTTGAAGAAATTTTCAAGGAAACAAATAAAGGCATTTATAACTATTTGTTAAATTTGTCATCAAATAGAGATTTAGCTGATGATCTAACACAAGAAACCTATGTTAGAGCTTTTAAGTCAATAAAGTCTCTAAAAAGCAAAGATGCTCTTATCTCTTGGCTTCATAGGATTGCATTAAACCTGTATCGTGATGAAATAAAAAAACCGGAACTCAATATTCAAAGTATAGATGATAACAATGAAAATAATGATATTACAGAAGATATAACCGATTGGACAAGAAACCCAGAAAATATTGCAACGGATAAAGAGCTGCAAAATATCGTCAAAAACGCAATCCAGTCTCTCCCTGAGATACATCGTGCAGTAGTAACCATGCACCATATTGAGGGAATGGAAATTGATGATATTGCCAAAGTATTAAAAATAAGTAATGGAACTATAATGTCCAGACTTGCAAGGGCAAGGGAATCACTAAGGCGTAAATTAGCCTTTTACGAGGGCAAAAAATGATGAAGTGCGAAAAGATTCAAAAAATGTTGCCAGATTATTCTGTGGGCGCTCTTTCTGCAAAAAAAAGAGAACTTATAAGGAGTCATATAAAGAACTGTCCGAAATGTATGGAACGGTTGGAACATTTAAATAAAATAGCTTCATTAATGGATAATATACCTCAGGAAGAAACTCCGAGTTATCTTTGGGCAAATATAAGAGAAAAAATCACAAGCTACGAGGAAGTATCATTCTGGCAGAAAAGCTTTAAATGGTTATGGAAAAAGAGGATTCCTGCTTTAGTTTCAAGCTTTAGCGTATTATTAATAATGGTAAGTTTGTATTTTCTATTATTGAAGCCATCGGAAACGACAGAGCAGAGCGTATATAAAGACATCGAACAGCATGCCCTCTCAAGTTGGAATAACCCATTAACCGATAGGGTCGCCCTGGGTATGATTGTCGTTAAAAATGAGTTTGGAGATGAATTAAATGAAGCTAATCGCTAAATTAGTATTACTTTCTATGACCGTATTTTTGCTGTCATTACCAGTTACTCATCCAGCATATTCATTGGATAATTCGGCAGTTGACTTATTGAAAAAAGCATACTCAAATCAAAGGCTGGTCTCACATACAGGAACGTTAAAAACAGAAGTTTTTCTTGGTAATAAAACTTCGTCATCCATAGTTGGTATTCAACAGAAGGAAGGTAAAGTTAGAACTGATTATAAATCTGGTTTATCTGCTGGATTATCTATAATTGATGACGGAAAAAAAACCATGACTATCAATAGCAAAAATAATACTGTAGTTGTATGTTCAATTCCAGACTTATCAAATGATATATCATTTCTGCTTTTAAATTATAATGTAATGACGAAAGGAACAGAAAAAATCGCTGAACGTCAAACCCAAATATTACAAATCATTCCAAAACGAAAAGGTAATCCGTCAACTAGGCTTTGGATTGACATAAAGACCTTTATCATCCTCAAAAGAGAATACTACAATTCAGATAATACATTAGTATCCAAAACATCCTATACTCAAATTAACTCCAATACAAAAATTAATGATGATGTTTTTATTCCATCAAGCCAAGCGTCATACTTGGAATCTGATCTTTCAGCAGAAAAAACGACAAAAGATGGCATTCCATTTAGCATAATTGAGCCAAAATATTTACCAGTTGGATACATTCTGGAAGGTTATTACCTTTTTAAGCCCCCAAGTGGAAAAGGTGTGCGATTAAGATATACTGACGGGTTAAACACCATATCAATACTTGAGGTCGTTCCTCCTACTGGATGGCATCGTATGAGATGGATTTGGGGGCGAGGACGTGGGGTGCAGAGATGTCGTTTTATTGATAACCTTCAAGGACGGGCAATCAGGATATATAGAGATAAGCTAAACATCGCAATCGTTGGTGATATATCAGAAAATGAGCTTCAAAAAATTGCTGATAATATAAAATAAGAAAATATGGAATATAGATTTCTGATTATCGTCCTAAAGGATATAAACAATAATAACCTAAAAATTACTTAGCACGGATTATGCCTTATATATTACCGATGCAAGAGCAATTAAGGAGGCAAGAAATTGGCTAAAGCCGACCTGTTTGGCATTAATGTCTAACTTTTATCTCATGCTTTTCGTCTAAAGACGTGAGGAGAATGAAAGTTGACTTTGATAAAGATCGCGGGGTGTTTTTCAAGGGAGATATATTATTATGAATCTTTATATGGACGATGAAATGATGGGACATGGAATGGGGCGTGCAATAGGATCTGGCGCGTACGATTACACGTGGATACTCATAGCGCTCCTCGGATTACTGTTAATAATAGGGATAGCATTGCTTATTGCAAGGTTATTCCGTCACTCAGATAAATGGAATAGCAATGATGAGGAAACCCCTTTGGATATATTGAAGAAGAGATACGCTAAAGGGGAGATAGATAAAGAAGAATTTGAGCAGAGGAAGAGGAATCTAAATTCATTTGTGGAACCTGATAATAACAAGACTGCTCTGGAGATTTTGGAAAGAAGATACGCTCTAGGTGAGATTGACAAAGATGAACTAGAACAAAAGAAGAAGGATCTTCTGGATTGAAAAGGAGTTAATGATGAGTTTAGCAAAATTAGAGGATGTCAGGAAAGTTTATCAGACCGGTGAAGTGGCAGTAGAAGCCTTAAAGGGTGTTGATGTTGAAATCAGCAAAGGAACGTTCGTCTCATTTATCGGTCCGTCCGGAAGCGGTAAAACTACCCTCTTGAATCTAATCGGCTGTCTGGATAAGCCAACCGGTGGCAGAATTTTGATCAATGATGTGGAAATCAATCAACTCGATAGAAAAGATTCTGCCAAGTTTAGAGGAAATAATATTGGTTTTATCTTTCAGAATTTCAACTTGCTACCGGTTCTAACTGCATACGAAAATGTGGAATATCCCTTAGTTATGGTGCAGAATATCTCCAAAAACAAACGGAAAGAGCGAATACTTACTCTGTTAGAAAAAGTCGGAATGTTAGACCAGAAAGACAAACGCCCTGGTCAGCTTTCTGGCGGACAGAAACAGCGAGTTGCGATAGCACGCGCGCTTGTAACCGAGCCAAAAATTGTTCTTGCAGACGAACCAACAGCAAATCTTGACCATGACACCGCTTACAAAATAATAAAAATTATGCATTATATGAAGAATGAGTTTGGGACAACGTTTATTTTTGCTACACATGATACAAAGATTGTCGGCGAAGCAGAGATCATCTACACCATTGAAGATGGTAAAATAGTAGATCAAAAACTCCAAAATACGAGAGGCAACTAAAATGAAAAATATTATCAAGATAGCATGGCGGAATTTGTTCAGATACACACGACGGACCCTTTTAACATCATCATTAATTGTGGTTGGCGTTACTCTTGTGATAGTGTTTGGCGGCGTAGGTAATTTTTTTAAAAATGAAACTATAAGCACCCTTACTAATACCACTATCGGAGATATGCAGATTCATAAAAAAGGATATGTTAGTTCCATAGATAATTTACCGCTTAATATAACTATCCCTGAAAAAGGGTTAAAAAAAATAGAAGGAATACTCAACGGTAATCCTGAAGTTAAAGCATACTCAGAAAGAATAAGATTTGCCGCTATGATCAGTAATTCCGTGCAGACAACTAATATCAGATTGACCGCTATCCATCCTGAACAGGAAAATCAAACCTGTGCAGACCTTATCAAAAAAATAAAGTATGGCGACCCTAACCCAAATACACTTCTCAAACCAGGGCATATTATAATCCCGCTTAATATCGCAAATGGAATGAAACTGAAAATTGGAGACGAAGTAGTAGTGATTGCAACCAATAAGGATGGTTCTGTCAACGGATTGACTCTAAAAATATTCGGAATATCGGAGAATATAAGCGGACCGCAGGGGAGAGACGGCTATGTCCATGTTGATGACGCCATATCGCTTTTAAGGATAGAAAACGGAGAAATCACCGAAATCGCAGTAAAACTTAACAATTTTGACAGGCTAAATAAAACGTATTTACAGCTAAAAAACGACAATTTATCAAAGATGATAGGACAAAAAAATAATGGTCAACCGTCATTTGAAATCCATACATGGGAGGACCTGTCACCGTTTGCCAGCATTGCTAAGATTGTGACTTTGTTGATTATGGTTGTAAGAGTTTTTATTAATTTAATTATCTTAATCAGTATCCTGGATGTAATGATGATGTCTGTCTATGAAAGAGTAGGAGAGATAGGAACAATTGCATCATTGGGAACGTCTCCTTCAAAAATACTTATGCTTTTCCTAACCGAGGGGCTGTCTCTTGGTTTCATAAGCGCAGTGGTCGGCGGGATTTTGGGAATGGTGTTTCTGTCAATCATCAGTGCAATTAAACTGAATTTCAAATTCGGCATGATGAAGCTTTCTCTTGTCCCCCAAATACCTGTTGGAGAGATTGCGATAATATTGGTTATAGTTATTTTAATTTCTACTCTGGCAAGTTTGCAACCGGCACTGAAAGCATCAAAGATGGAACCAGTTGAAGCATTAAGGCATGTTTGATACGTGAAGGGAGAAAAAAGTATGGTCAGAATGAAAAAAGCAGTCATTATTGTGGCTATTATGGCAATCGCTGTATCATTCAGCTTTGCTGAGGATGCTAACCAATTATTAAAAACTGTTGATGAGAAACTCATGCCCGAATCTTATGCGGCATATCGCAAATTGATTAATGAAGAACCTGATGGCAAAAAGAAGGAGTATATCTTCTTTACAGTAAAAAAAGGCAATGATAAAATAGCCATGCTCTATCTTTCGCCAGCTAGTGAAAAGGGACGGGCAACCCTGCGCCTCGGTGATAATATGTGGCTTTACATCCCAAACGTTGGCAAGCCAATCCGTATCACCAGCTTGCAGTCAGTCGTTGGAGGTGTCTTTAACAATGCAGATATTCTACGGCTGGATTACAGTGTAGAGTATAATGCCACCATCCTGGAACAGAATCAAACTGGATATGTGCTAAATCTAAAGGCAAAAAGCAAGACGGTCGCCTATGATAAGTTGAAAATGTGGGTTGATAAAAAAACCTTGCTGGTCACCAAAATCGAGTGCTATTCTGCAAGCGATATGTTGATTAAGACGTTAGATTTCAAGGAGGTTAAAAACTTTGGAAACGGGGTTATTTCACCGTCAGTTGTAGAAACATATAGCCCATTATACAAAGGTTATCGTTCTATTATGATCTATTCCGAGATAAAACCCCACAAATTCCCCGATGAAGTATTCACGCTGAATTATATACCAAAACTAGGAGATTTGCGATGATGAAACTTTGGTTTATGGTTGCTTTCATTTTTTGTCATTGTGGAATCCTATTCGCTCAGGACTATTCATTTGAGATTCCCCAAAAAGAAGCTAAGGAAGAGAATTTGGAATGGGGAGGATACCTAGATGGGAAGTATTCTGTTTTTCATAGCAGGCAATCTTCACCTTTCTATCAACTTCAATTCTTTAATCAGGGTAATCTATCCCAATATTTATCTCAGTATGAGTTAGAGCTTTACCTAAATGGTGATTATCAGACAAAGGATATTGGTTTTCACCTGAAAACATATTCAACCTACGATAGTGATTCCTCTGCATATTTCCATCTGTTCGAGGGTTATGGTAACGTTAATCTTTCATTGAGTTCCTTCATACAAGCGGGCAAGAGAATGTATAACTGGGGCAAAGGTTATGCATTCAATCCAGTAGGTTATGTTAATCCATTTAAGGACCCTGAGAATCCTGAGTTAGCGCAAGCCGGTATCATGTCTTTGAGCTTTGAATCAATTAAGAACATCAACTCAAAAGTCTTAAAGACTATAGCTTTGACAGTGATTGTCGTTCCTCCTATTGAAAAGATCAATAATCGTTATGCCGAGATAAGAAATACGGATATTGCAGGAAAGATTTATTCTCTTTTATGGAATGTTGATGTTGACGTTATGGGCTATTATAGCAAAGTGAATCCCATAAGAATTGGTGCTGACTTTTCAACCAATATCAAGGAAAATATCGAGGCTCACGGGGAACTGTCTTACTCTAAAGATAATGCTAAAAACATTATTATAAATAACAAGCTCTCTACAAAGGTTCAGAACGCCTATTCTTATCTATTAGGCTTTCGTTATTTGAATCAATGGAACACTACCATTATTGCTGAATACTACCACAATGGTATCGGGTTAAACAAGTCTGAATACACAAACTACGTGGATTTTCTTCAGCACAATATTGACAGTGCCAATCAAGATGCCATAAAACAGGCGTTGGGGTATAGCCAGGGATATTTCAAAGGCGTTACTTTGATGCAAGATTATCTTTATTTGAAAGTGAATCAGCCAGAACCATTCAATTGGCTGTATTTTACTCCATCTGCTTTTTTCATTTATAATTTGAGCGATAGAAGCTTATTGTTAGCAACGCCGCTGAGTTATAAACCGTTTACCAACTCTGAATTCATATTCTGGCCTACGTTTCTAATCGGAAATGACGGCACAGAATTTGGTAGCAAGCAGTTTCAGCAGAGACTAGAACTGCGGATGCAGACATATTTTTAGTTTGTAGGATAGGTGTTTCCCTTGACTATGGATATAAATATAAAAATCACAAAATCAGGTGATCTATGATTAATAATGCAATTATTTTTATATCAGTTTCAATTATTTTAACATTGGTTTCCTTTTTTATGGATAAGAAGAAAACACTGGCAGGATTGAAAAAGGGATTGATGATGTTTAAGAATATCGCAATCCCTTTTTTAAATATACTGATCCTTGTCAGTTTGCTTATTTACATTGTCCCGCCTAAGATAATTCAAGAGTATCTCGGTGCAAAATCAGGTGCATTGGGATTAGCTATCGCAGCAGTAGTTGGTTCTATCGCCCTAATTCCGGGATTTATCTCTTATCCTATTGCCTCAATGCTGATAAAACAAGGTGCTTCATATACCGTTGTGGCAACTTTTATGACAACGCTGATGATGGTCGGTATCGTTACATTGCCTTTGGAGATAAAATACTTTGGGAAAAAAGTGGCTATACTAAGAAATGCCCTAAACTTCATTATTGCGATCGTTATTGGCTTGCTAGTAGGATTAATCTTATGAAGAAGATACTAAAAAAATATCAGCCTTATATTTGGTTAGCGTGCTTTGCCATCTTCACATTGGCTTCGTTCCTTATAGGATTTCAGCCGGGGAAAGATATATCCATCAACTTTGAGCAGTTTTTTATTGAAATGATTACATTCATTCCATTTCTTTTTATTATCATAGGGCTTTTTGACGTATGGTTTCCAAAAGCAAAAATAGAGAAACATATTGGTCAGGAATCTGGTGTAAAGGGCATCATTCTGGTCATTCTTCTTGCAATGTTGCAGGCAGGACCTTTATATGGGGCTTTTCCTGTTGCATATATTCTGCATAAAAAGGGTGCAAGCATAAAGAACATTTTTATCTATCTCGGCGCATTCTCATGCTTAAAGATACCCATGCTTGGGATAGAGATGGGATATCTAGGCTGGAAATTTACTTTAGTTAGAACACTGGTATCACTGCCTTTGTTTATAGGTGTTGGTTATTTTATGGAACATCACCTTAAAGACAAAAACTTTACTATACACGATATAAAGAATAAACCTTAATGGGAGGTATTTATGGAAAATATTAAAAAGGCTAGTTTAAGTATTGAAGATAAAAAGCTAGGTACGTTTGACAGGTTTCTAACTCTCTGGATATTCCTTGCGATGGCTGTGGGAGTTGGTACTGGATACTTATATCCCGGTATTGCAGATTTGTTACAAAAATTTCAGGTCGGCACAACCTCAATACCCATCGCCATAGGGTTGATACTGATGATGTATCCACCTTTGGCAAAGGTCAAGTATGAAGAGATGGGAGATGTCTTTCGCAATGTCAAGGTGCTTGGCTTATCGCTTATCCAGAACTGGATCATCGGTCCAATATTGATGTTTGCACTGGCGATAATATTTCTGCATGATAAACCAGAGTATATGTACGGACTCATTATGATAGGATTGGCAAGATGTATTGCTATGGTCATCGTCTGGAATGAGCTTGCTAAAGGTGATACTGAATATGCGGCGGGGTTGGTCGCTTTTAACTCCATCTTTCAGGTTTTCTTTTACTCAATATATGCTTATGTCTTTATAACTGTCCTTCCGACAAAATTTGGGCTAGAAGGCACTCAAGTTGCCGTATCAATAGGTCAGATAGCAAAGAGCGTATTTATATATCTTGGTATCCCATTCCTCGCAGGGGTGATCACACGATTCAGTCTTATTGGACTCAAGAATCGAGAATGGTATGAGAAGTCATTTATACCAAAGATAAGCCCGATAACGCCTGTCGCCCTGCTTTTTACAATCCTCGTTATGTTCTCCCTCAAGGGTGAATATATAGTCAAGATACCGTTGGACGTGGTGAGGATAGCGATACCATTGCTAATTTACTTTATAATCATGTTCCTTGTATCTTTTCTCATGGGCAAGAAATCCGGGGCAGGATATGCAAAGACGACAACACTTGCTTTTACTGCCGCAAGCAATAACTTTGAGTTAGCTATCGCTGTCGCAATAGCAGTATTTGGCGTTAATTCAGGTGAAGCCTTCGCCGCAGTAATCGGTCCGTTAATAGAAGTGCCTGTAATGATAAGCCTTGTGAATCTATCAATCTTTTTCAAGGAAAGATTAACGTGGGAGTAAGATCAAAGCTTATTGGTTCTTTCGATTTGAGCAACATCAAGAAAATATATTAAGGGTCCATAATTAAATAACTTACCTGATAGGAAACACACCCCCGGGCCCCTCTCAAGAGGGGAGTTTGGCGATTCCACCATGTGTATCAACTTAAGGAACAAATATAAGATTTTCAATGTGGAAAGCCATTTTCCTGAACCCCAAAGGGGTGAAATATTTATAGAAATGACAACCAAAAAAACGTAAAGCTCCAGAGGAGCGAT
>Ga0315282_10000336_pt1 | contig 94221 bp, 87 predicted proteins | sample YL17G07_20_MG_FD_203693 | JGI IMG/M metagenome (GOLD analysis project Ga0315282, IMG submission 203693) | Sediment microbial communities from Yellowstone Lake, YNP, Wyoming, USA - YL17G07_20 | ecosystem: Environmental > Aquatic > Freshwater > Lake > Sediment | place: USA: Wyoming | collected...
TGGGATTTTTCACCTAAACCCTTCTAACATAGCTGCGCCTAAAGAGTCCATTTTTTTTTGCTAACGGGCGGTGGGCCACAAAAAACCTTGACATGATTTGCGGATGGATGGTATTTAACTTCAGGGCAAAGTGAAAGAGTGCACAAACATTCCGTCAAAATAGGGAGGAGGCAAAAAACATGGCAAGATACGGTTACATTGAATTTTATTACAGCACCAAGCACAAACCAGAAGATAAATATAAGTGCGACAACGCCAACGTGCTCAACCTGCTAAAGAGCGTGGGCTCCCATGGGGTGGAAACCGCAGCCATCGACCTGGGCGACAACCCCGATCCTTTCCGGGTTTACCACAAGGCCTCCAGCGGCCCCGACTCGAAGTATCGTCCCATCTTCGGCGAAGTACGGGGTTCGGATTATAAAGAATACTTCGGCAAGACCATCCCGGCCCTCTGCGTCTACCCCAAGAAGGGCGACCGGGCTCCGGTGGAGGTCTTGCCCCGCATGGACCATAAGTTGGCACGGGTTTATCTGATCGAGGAATGGTTGGAAAATTACGTCGCCGAGCTGGAAGGCCGCATCGAAGCCACGAAGTAATCGCCGCTTTTCCGGCCCCGCCTGATATTCAGGCGGGGCTTTTTTTTGTTCTTGGACCGCCGGTTTTCAGAAGCCTATCTTTGCACAAAGTGGATTTAGATTTTGTCGTCTTACGCACCATAAAAAGGACAAGTGGCACAGGCATCCGGCCGGTGATCACGGCTGGAAGCCGGCGCCACCAAGGCTTTGTTTTAATATGATGGGGTGTGATGGATGGCGGGCACGGAGGCCCGCCCCACCAAATTATCATTGTAGCCGGGCGCCGGGATAGCCCCCCAGCAATTCCCGCATGACCTTTTGGTAGACCTCGTAGGTGGGGCGTCCGAACAGGACGAAACGGACCAGGCGGATTTTCTGAGGCTGGGCCAGATAGTCCGCCACCGTTTTGATGGCGATCCGGGCGGCTTCGGTTAGGGGATAGCCGTAGGCGCCGGTGGAAATGGCCGGGAAGGCCAGGGTGGTAATCCCTTTGGCGGAGGCCAGCTTGAGGCTCTCCAGGTAACAGGAGGCCAGCAACTGAGCCTCCCGCGGCCCCCCGCCCCGATAGACCGGGCCCACCGTATGAATGACGTATCTGGCCTTGAGGTTGCCGCCGGTGGTGAGGCGGGCCTCACCGGTGGGGCAGCCCCCGATCTGCCGGCACTCCTCCAGGATTTTGGGACCCCCGGCCCGGTGGATGGCCCCATCCACCCCGCCGCCGCCCAGCAAGGTGGTATTGGCGGCATTGACGATGGCCTCCACGTCCTGCCGGGTGATATCCCCCTCTACCAATTCCAGTTTAGCCCCGCGGATCATTACTTCCATGGTTTCGCCCTGAAAAAAAATAGGGACACCTCCTATTTTTCCTATTTTTTATCCCCGCCAAATTAAGGTCTTGGCCAGAAAAATAGGAGGTGTCCCTATTTTTTTATTTGTCGATCAGGCGGTAATGGTCCGCCTGTTTGGTCCACATGCTTTGGGGAAACCTGGCCTTGAGCTGGTCGTAGGTTTCCCGCAGCGGTTTGGGGTCGTGGCTCAGCTTGTACTTGGCCACCCCCAGGAAAAAGAGGGCTTCCGCGGCCGCGTCCTTATCCGGATAGCAGGAGATGACCTCCTCGAACAGGGCCCGGGCCTCGGCAAGCTGGTCCGTATCCAGGGCCCATCTGCCTTTGGCCGCCATGAAGGTGGCGATCATGTCCTCCGGGGTAAAAAAGCCCACGGCCCGGTAATGTTCCCGGCCATCCGCGTCCAACACAATCAGGGTAGGGGTCCAGCTCACCGCAAATTTCTGCATCATGGCGGTGTGGGAGGATTGGAGCTGCACCGGCACAAAGTTCAAGGACAGGAACTTGGCCACGCGCTCGTCAGGGTACGTAACCGCACCCATCTGTTGGCAGCCCAGTCACTGGGGGTTGTAAAAATCCAGCAGGATCGGTTTATTGACCTTCCGGGCGGTTTCCTGGGCCTTGGCCAGATCGTCCAGCCAGCAGATTTCTATGGTCATGGTCTCCTCCTTTCTCTTAAGCAGGTTCCAACCCGCCCTGATTTTTTGGAGGTGGAACCTACCCCACAATGGTCACGGCGCAGCCCTTGGCGCCGTCCACCACCTTCCGGGTAACGCTCCCCAGGAGCAGGGCTTTGGCCATCCCCAGTCCCCGGCGGCCCATGACGATGGTGTCATAGCCTGCCGTCTGGGCCTCGTTGATGATATCCTCGGCCACGTCGTAATATTTGGGTTTGAATTTGTTGGCCACCGCTTCCTGGGGCAGTCCGGCGGCAGTGAGGTGCTGGTGGGCTTGCTGGACCAGGTCCTGCCACTTCTTTTCCTGATCTTGCTGCCAACTGGCCACCAGCCGTTGCCGGGCTTCCCGTTCCTTGTCCTTAAGGACGTGGCCGTCATCCCAGAAAGCCGGGGGTAGGCCCGAAAGTATGTGCAGCAGGGTGACCTTAACCCCCGGGGTCCGGCTGAAGGTTTTAGCCACGTATTCCACGGCGCGCCAGGCCCCCTCAGAACTATCCAGGGCGATCAGCAACTTGGCCATGACTGCCTCCTTTTCCAATGGGAATAAGCGCTGTTTTAACATCTTTAATCATCCCCCTTCCCGGAGTCAACGACTTCCAGAGGGAACAAACCAGATTGCAGTTGGCAGGGCGGACGACTTTGGCCGCCTTTAACCGGCTGGAGCCGCCCCACAAACCCCTTGCAATACCGGGCCGTTAACCATAGAATCTGTTTGGAGCCCAGGTCGGTGGACAAGAGAGAAGATCTGCCTTACGCGCAAGCCGAGACCGGACAGGTGGAGCGCCTGCTGGCCGCCATCGAGTTCTCCAAGGCCCTGGCGAGCGCCTATGACATGGAGACCCTGCTCTCCGCGGTCCTGGAGCGCATCAAACTCCTGCTGCCGGCCCGCAACTGGTCCCTGCTCCTATTGGACCCGCCAACCCGGGAGCTCTATTTTGCCGTGACGGTGGGGGTGGACCTGGAGTCGGTCAGGTCCATCCGGCTCAGGTTGGGGGAAGGCATCGCCGGCGCCGTGGCCCAAACGGGCCAGCCCATCTTCATCCCCGACGCGGACCAGGACCCCCGCTTCTCCGCCCGGGTGGACCGCGCCACCGGCTTCGACACCCGCTCCATCATCGCTCTCCCCTTGGTGGTGCGGAGCGAGGTCATCGGGGTCTTCGAAGTGGTCAACGTGGAGGATGAGAAGTTCTTCCGGGAGAAATATCTGCCGCATCTCGCCATCCTGGCGGACTACGTAGCCATCGCGGTGGACAACGTGCGCAATCTCCAGAAGCTCCAGGCCCGCACCTTCATCGATGAGGTCACCGGCTTTTACAACACCCGTTATCTCATTTTCAGCCTGGACCACCTCATCCCCCAGATTAGTGAACAAGGCGGGGAGTTCTCCGTGGTCTTCCTGGACCTGGACAATTTTAAAGCAGTGGTGGATGGCTATGGTCATCTCCGGGGCAGCAAGGTCCTGGGGGAGGTGGCCCGGGTGATCCACCCGATTCTGGGGCCCGACGACAGCCTGGTGCGCTACGGGGGCGACGAGTTTATCATCCTCCTGCCCCACCGCGGCAAAGCCCGGGCGTTGGAGCTGACCCGGCGCCTCCGGGAGCGTCTCAATCAAACCAGTTTTTTGACCGACGAGGGGCTGGATATCCGGGTCACCGCCAGCTACGGCATCGCCACCCTGCCGGAGGACGCCCGGGACCGGGAAGAGTTGCTCTCCATGGCGGATAAGGCCATGTTTTGCAGCAAGGGCCGGGGCAAAGACCGCATCATGCTAGGGCGGGACCTGACCCCGGCGGCAGAAGTGTAGGGTGGGCATTGCCCACCATTTCATATCTGGGACAGCCGCCCTCGGCTGTCCAGGTGCGCCCGGCGCACCAAAGCTTGGTGGCACAGGTTTCCAACCTGTGCATCACAGGCCGGAGGCCTGTGCCACTAAGCGATTTTTATGGAAAACGGAAACTGCTAAATGGCTGCTAATATTCTCGACCTGGCCCGGGAAGTTTTAACCATCGAAGCCGAGGGGCTGACCACCCTGATTGCCAAGCTGGACGTCAGCTTCGTCAAGGCGGTGGACCTGATGTATCAGGCCAAGGGCCGGGTCATCGTCACCGGGGTGGGCAAGTCCGGCATCGTGGCCAGGAAGCTCGTGGCCACCTTCAACTCCACCGGCACCCCGGCCCTGTTCCTCCATCCGGTGGAAGCCATGCACGGCGACCTGGGCATGGTGTCTGCCCAAGACGTGGTCCTGGCCCTGTCCAACAGCGGCGAAACCCGGGAGCTCACCATCCTTATTCCCAGCCTGGAGCGCCTGCAGGCGCCGCTCATCGCCATGACCGGGCGGCCCGGTTCCACCCTGGGCCGTCTGGCCCGGGTGGCCATCGACACCGGCGTGCCCCGGGAGGCCTGCCCCCTGGGTCTGGCCCCCACCGCCAGCACCACCGCCATGCTGGCCATGGGCGACGCCCTGGCGGTGGCGCTCCTCACCAAACGCGGCTTTCAGGCCGCGGATTTTCAGCGCTTCCATCCCGGCGGCAGTTTGGGGGAGCGCCTGTCGCTCGCCATCTCCGAGGTGATGCTCACCGGCGAGCGGGTGCCCCGCACCCCGCTGTCCCATACTTTGAGCCAGGCCATCGCCGAGATCGACGCCAAAAGGCTGGGGGTCACCCTGGTGGTGGACGGCCGCGGCATCTTGAAAGGCATCATCACTGACGGCGATCTGCGCCGGGCTTTGAGAAAGTGGGGTGACATTCAGGATAGGAAAGTGAAAGAGGTGATGACCCCGAAACCGCGCCACATCGGCCCCGGAGCCCTGGCCTCCCAGACCCTGGAGCTCATGGAGCACCACGCCATCACGGTGCTGCCGGTGGTGGACGAGACCCAAAAGGTCCTGGGGATCGTGCACCTGCACGACCTCCTGGGCCGAGGGGACTTCAAGTTCAGATAAGCATCTTTCTCAGATATCCGAAAACTTGGTAGGGCGGGCCTCCGTGCCCGCCGCTTCTGCTTTTTTGTCACCCTGAGCGTAGCGCAGGGTCTCAAAAATGCGAGATTCTTCGCTTCGCTCAGAATGACACCTAAAAATGTCGTACCTAAATAACCCTAAAAGCAACTTTTTTAACTATCTGCTGGCCAGCAATAGACCTTATATGGCAGGTTTTAAAAACTGGCTTTCTCAGCCGGGAATGCTATTCAATTCCCAGGAAACCTGGTGGGGGGAGAAGAAGCAACGAGCCGCCCCGCATGAGGGCCTAGACCTGTGCTGGTTTGAAGATGCCACCGGTCAAATTAAGCATCTGGATGAGAATATTAAAATACCGGCTACCTTTGCCGGTAAGATTGTCAAAATCAGCCCCGATTTTCTCGGTAAATCGATCTATCTCAGCCATGAGATCTTTGCTGCCGATGGCCGGCAGCTCTATACGGCCTATGGTCACACCGAGCCGTTGGCTTCGATGCACGCCGGCAAGGTAGTGGCGGCAGGCGAAATAATTGCGGCCATCGCCGCGGGTTCCGGCAAAAACCCCAAGATTACCGTCCACCTGCATCTCACCCTGGCCTGGATTCCCGTCTCGCGGCCCCGGGACCGGCTCAATTGGCAGAATCTGGGCGCTGACCGGACCATCACCCTCATCGATCCACGGTCAATTTTGGCCGCCCCGGCCTGAAGCCGACAATTTATTTCTCACCCGCGGTCGATTCCGGCCCCAGAGACTCCACCACTTCCTTGAGGGTGCGGGACGGCTCGGCGCCAATGACCCGGCCCGCCAGCAGGCGGCTCAAGGCCTCGGCCAACCCGGGCTCGGACTCTGCCAGAGCCTGGTTGACGGCGGCCTCCCGCGACCGCCGCAGGCAGGCCAGAACCTCCTCCACCGTCACCTGGTCCAGGGGGAGATTGGGGAGAAACTGGGGTGACGGCGCCGGTTTGAGTGGGGCGACCTCCACCACCAGGTTGCAGTCCTGGAGCATCTTGATGGCCCGGCCGGCCAGGTCGTTGCCGCTGGGCAACATCTCCGCCATTTCCTCCAGGGTTAGCGGCGGCAGCCGCCGGTGGAAACGGGCGCTGATGGAGAGGAGCGCCGCCAATCCCAGGTATTCGTCCACCGGCTCCGGGGGCAGGGCCGGGCGCTGGAACCACCGGCTGAGGCGGTCCAGGTTCTGATGGGCATAGGCCACTTCGGTGCCGAACAGCAAGATGAGCCAGCACCAAAACATCCAGATAAAAATAAAGAGCAGATTATAAAGGACGCCGTAAATGGCACTGTAGTAGGCCGAGGCCCCCTGGATCCCGATAAAAATCCATTGGGCCACCTGCCAGACGCTGCCTCCCACCACCCCGCCCAGGACCGCGGACCAGAAATTGACCCGGGTATTGGGCATCACCAGATAGATGAAGATAAAGGCCAGCCACAGCACGCCCAGTGACACCAGCCAACGGGTGGCGGTGAAAAAGACCTCGGGCATCACCGCCTTCAGGATGTGGTGGATCTGTTGAATCCCGAGGAACGAGGAGGAGATGGAAATGGCCACGGCAATCAGGATGGGGAAGATGAGGAAAATGCTGAGATAATCGCTGATCTTGCGGCTCCAGGAGCGGGTCCGGGACACCTGCCAGGTCTTGTTGAAGGCCTTCTCCACGTTGGTCATGACGATGACCAGGTCGCACAGCAGAACCACCACTCCGAAGACCCCCAGGGAGGTCACCTTGGTGTGCTCGATGTAATAGAGGATCTGGGTGACGAATTCCTGGGAGCCGGGGGCCAGGTTCTCCAGGAAATAGGTGGCCAACAGGCGCGGCAGGCCGATGGCCTGGAGGATGGCGAAGAGCAAGGCGAACAGGGGGATGAAACCCAGGATGGTGGCGTAGGCCAGGGCCGAGGAGCGCACCAGGGACTGGTTCTTGATCAGGCCGCGGCCGGCCAGGACCAGGAGGCGCAGTCCTTTCAGGGCGAAGAGGGCCGCGGGCCGCTGGTCTTTATCCTGCCAGAGACGGCGCTGAAAAAAGTCCTGAGTGGCGGTCAGCAGCTTGTTCAATTCTTGGCACTCTCCTCCAACTGTACCGACTTAAAACTCGAAACTCGAAACTTCCTACTTGGTCAAGCCCTGAACCTGGGGGGCCTGTTCGTTGATCTCCACGGTCACCGCCTTACCGGTGTTCTTGCCGAACTGCTGGAAGTCCGCCAGCAGTAAATAGTTGATAACCAGCCGGAGATCCTGAGAGGTGCCGGTGCTGCGGGCCTTGCCCACCCAGACGGTGCGGAACTCGCCTTTTTCCCGGTAGTATTTGCCGTCCACCACGTTGACCAGGAGCCAGCGGTCATAAAGGCTCTCCGGGCTGAGGTAACCGGGGTAGATGGCGGAGAAGGGCGCCACAAAGATAAACGGGTTGCCGCGCCAGCCGGAGGCGCCGCCGATGCCGAAGCCGGTGTAGGCGTAGTAATCCGGCATGATGACGCTGGCGGCGCGGTCCTGGCCGATGCCGTAGGAGAAGAACAGGTAGTACTGCGCCTGGTCGTAGGCGACCGTCTGATAGCCCTGCATGGTCAGGAGCCGGTTGATCTTTTCCTTGATTTCCTTTTCCAGCAGGGGGTTTGGGGCCTTCTGGTTGTCGATGACAAAAATGCTGCTGCCCGGGTTGATGCCCCCGGGCGCCGCCGGGTCGGTATAACCGTTGACGTTGATGTTATACAGAGTCGGGCCGCAGCCGCTAAGGCAACTGCCTGCCACCAGAATAAACATGGCTATAAGGGTCTTTTTCATAGCTAACCGGCCAACCTGGGGTGCAGATTGCCTTATAGAAGGTGGGGCGGCCGTCCCTGGCCGCCTGTGGGCGGGCACGGCGGCCCGCCCTACCAAGGTTGAATTCTCTTTACGGACAAATCCGCTCAATAATAGCCAGTAATCGATCTTTGATTCGGTCCAGCGGCGGCAGGTCCGGCGCCGGGGGCAGTTCCTCGTCGCTGAACCGGGCGCGTTTGAAGCGCATGCGGGTGGAGAGCTCCTCCCGCTCCGGAGACAAGAGGCCCCCGGAAATGACCTCGCCGCGGCCTTCCATGGCCTCGATCTGGGCCGCAAGGAGTCCGAAGTCGTAAGACAGGTTGAACTTGTCGATATCTTCGTTGAGGAGCTTCAGGTGGGTCAGGATCTTCTCGTAACTTTCCCGGAGCATGACGCTGTCCTGGTGCAGCAGTTCGTAGAGGTCCAGGATCAGGTTGCGGAAGCGGCGATAGGCGGTGAGGCCCCGGATGCGGCAGCTTTTGACCAGTTCCTGGCGTTCCCCGTTCGCCAGGGCGCAATATTGCTGGTAAAAAGGCCAATCCTTCAGGTTCAGGACCTCCATGATCAGGCGGCAGCCGGCCTCGGAGCCCAGGGCGTGGTACAGGGCCATGAAGCGGCGGCCCAGCAATTCAAACTCCTTGCGGTAGGCTTCGGACTCCTGGCGCAGCAGTTCCAGCTCTTCTTCCAGGTAGACCCGGTCGGCAAAGTAGTTGTCGACGATCTCTTTCTTGATCTGAAACTTTAAAGATTCTATAACACGGTCGCTATCGTCCATGTGTCCTCGCCGCGGCTATCATTCTTCCTTAGCGGACTCCGGCGGGGTGTCGTCCCGGTTGAGGTCCGCTATGGGCACTTCCAATTCCCGATTGTCCTCCAACTCCAGGGTCACCGTCTCCCGGACTAGGTTGTAGCGGATGATTCTGCCTTCCCCCTCGGGGGTTTGGATGCGCTTGCCCACCCGGGGCAGGCGCTTCCTGATCTCCTGGTAGGCAGCGTACTCGTAGGTGAGGCAGCACATGAGGCGCCCGCAAATGCCGGAGATCTTGTTGGGATTGAGGCTGAGCTGCTGTTCTTTGGCCATGCGCACACTCACCGGTTCGAAGTCCTGGAGAAAGTCGGCGCAGCACAAGCCCCGGCCGCAAATCCCCAGGCCCCCCACCATCTTGGCGCGGTGGCGCACCCCGATCTGGCGCAGCTCGATGCGGATGCGGAACTCCTGCACCAGGTCCTTCACCAGTTCCCGGAAATCGACCCGGCCCGGGGCGGTGAAATAAAAGATGATCTTGGAGGCGTCGAAGAGGCATTCCACCTGCACCAGGTAGATGGGCAGCCGGTGGACCTGGATGCGGCGCAGGCAAAATTCCAGGGCCCGTTTTTCCATGGCGTGGTTTTTTTCCTCCTGGCTGAGGTCCTCCGGGGTGGCCAGGCGCACCAGGGCCTTGATCTTGCCCGGGAACAGCTTCGGGTCGGCATCGCCGAAGACCACCTTAACCCGGCCCAGCCTGAGGCCGTTCTCGTTTTCCAGCATCACCCGGTCGTTGGGCTTGAGCTCCACCGAGCCGGAATCCAGCAGGTAGCATTTATTTCCCGGCCCGAGGCAAACCTTAGCGAGGGGCATGAACCTGACCTCGGCGCTGTAAGCGCAGCCCCAGGATGTCCAGGGTCAACTCCGGGTTGAGATTGGCCTGGAGGTGACGCTGGGCCGCGCCCAGGGCGGTGAATTGGTGAAATAGGGCTGCCGTCGGCGTCGCGGCCGCATCATGGGCCAGCTCGGCGGCCAGGTCCTGGTGGGCCAGTAGGGCGGCCGGGGCCTGGAAATGGCAGAGCAATAGGTCACGATACCACATTTGGGCCAGCAACAGGAAATGATCCAGGTCAGGGCGGCTTTTGGCCAGGCGCTGGGCCCAGTCCAGGGCGGCCGCGGCGGAGCCGGTGGCGAGCGCCCCCAGGTCTGCCAGCACCTGGCGGCGCTGGGCCAGGATGGCCTCGGGGTTCAGGGTGAGGGCTCGGCCCAGGGAGCCGCCGCTCAGGGCAGCAAGCAGCTGCGCCAGGGACGGGGCCAGACCTCGCCGCCGCTCCAGTTCCCCGGCCACCAGGGCGGCGGGCAGCGGGGCGAAGGCCAGTTTGTGACAGCGGGAGACCACGGTGGGCAGGAGGTCGGCCTCCACTTGGGCCGTGAGAATGATCAGGTGCCGGTCCGGCGGCTCCTCCAGGGTCTTCAGCAGGGCGTTGGCCGCCGCGTCGTTCATGGCTTCCGCCGGCTTGATCAGAGCCACCCGCCAGCCGCCGCTGAAGGGCGGATAGGCGGTGAGGCGGCGGAACTCCCGGATCTGCTCGATCCTGATCTGGAGCGACTCGGTGGGCCTGATCACCAGGAAATCCGGATGCGTCCCGGCCGCTAGGCGGCGGCAGGAGGCGCAGGTCCCGCAGGCGTCCCCGTCCTCCATGGGTGTCTGGCAGTTGAGGGCCGCGGCCAGGGCCTGGGCGGTGGACGCCTTGCCTACTCCCTCCGGTCCCAGGAACAGGTAGGCGTGGGACAGCCGGCCCTTTTGCCGGGCCGTCTTCAAATGGGAGATAACCCACTCCTGCCCGAGGATCTCCCGGAAAAACATGGGGCCTGGGGCCGGGGCCGACGGTGGTTTAGTTGTCTGGTCTTTCTTTGGGGTCGCCATTTTTTAGTAGCCAGTAGTCAGTAGCCAGTAGTCAGTTTTCTATTGTTATTCTTCACACCCATAGATTCGATTATCTGCATGAGAACCAAGAAATTCCCAAAAGTAGCTACTAACAGCTTTAATACGATAACGTTGAAAACTGAGAAATAGAAGAGCAGCGTTACTCGTATAGTATGAGCAATATTTACAATTAGGTTGATCTAAATGCAACAACTTGAAAATATTTTCAACCCGCGATCTCATAGTCAGGTTGCGGTTTCCATGCTGGTAGACGGCCACAATGCGCTGTTGTTCGTGGTTCATTATGGAAAACAATTCTTCGTGTTTGAGATATTGCCGAATGTTTCCACGCGAAGGAGGCATTATCCCTGTATCGGGATCGAGAAAAAGATCACCTGAGCGGGGAATTTCTTTGAAATATTTTTCTCTTTGAATTCTGTCAAGAGTTGTCTCGTGTCCTACAATATGAGAATTTTCGACCCGGAGAAGCTTGGCATATAAAGACCAGTCTTCAGCACCCCATTTCTCAATATCACTAGCCATAGCGTCTACATGAAAGTCCTTTAAAACATTAGAATTCTGCAAGCCTTCAAAAACAGAGCCTTTCCAATGGTCAAGAGCATCGCCAAGAAATCTCAGGTTCATTTTTCGCCTTTACTGGCTACTGACTACTGACTACTGGCTACTCCCTCACTCCCACTCAATGGTGCTGGGCGGCTTGGACGAAATATCGTAAACCACCCGGTTCACCCGCTTGACTTCGTTGATGATGCGGTTGGCCAGCCGGGCCAGGAAGTCGTGGGGCAGGCGGCTCCAATCCGCGGTCATGGCGTCGGCGGAATCGACGATGCGCAGGGCGATGACGTTCTCATAGGTGCGCTCGTCGCCCATGACCCCCACGGTGCGGATGGGCAGGAGCACCGCAAAGGCCTGCCACACCTGGCGGTAGTAGCCCGCGGCCAGCATTTCTTCGATGACGATGGCGTCGGCCTCCCGCAGGATGTCCAGGCGCTCCCGGTTGACTTCGCCCAAAATGCGGATGGCCAGCCCCGGCCCGGGAAAGGGGTGGCGCCAGACCAGGCGGTCCGGCAGGCCCAGTTCGGCGCCCACTTCCCGGACCTCGTCTTTGAAGAGCTCCCGCAGGGGCTCCAGCAATTTCAGGGGCATGATCTCCGGCAGGCCGCCCACGTTGTGGTGGGTCTTGATGGTGGCCGAAGGACCCTTGAAGGAGACGCTCTCGATCACGTCCGGGTACAGGGTGCCCTGGGCCAGGTACTTGACCCCGCCCAGCTTCTCGGCCTCCGCCGCGAAGATGCGAATGAATTCGTGGCCGATGCGCTTGCGCTTCTCCTCCGGGTCGGTGATCCCGTCCAGGAGCCGCAGGAAGCTGTCGGTGGCGTCCACGTGCACCAGGTTCAGGTGGTGATGGTCCCGGAAGAGGTTAAGCACCTCGGCGGCCTCATTTTTCCGCAGCAGGCCGTTGTCCACAAAGACGCAGGTGAGGCGGTCCCCGATGGCCCGGTGCACCAGGATGGCGGTGATGGAAGAATCCACCCCGCCGGAGATGGCGCAAATCACCCGTTCGCCCCCCACCTCCCGGCGGATGGCTTCGGTGGTGGCCTCAATGAAGGAGTGCATGGTCCATAAGGGCGAAAGCTGGCAGATGCGGAAGAGAAAATTGCTGAGGACCACCTTGCCCCGGGGGGTGTGGTGCACCTCCGGGTGAAACTGCACCCCGTAGAGTTTGCGGGCCCGGTCGGCCACGGCGCCGGCGGGGCAGGTGTCGCTGGCCCCGATGATCTCGAACCCAGGGGCCACTTCTTCCACCTTGTCGCCGTGACTCATCCACACCGGCTCTTCCCGGTTGAGGTTGAAGAACAGGTCCTGGGTATCGATGATGCTGAATAGTTTGCGCCCGTATTCCCGGGCCACGGCCGGGGCCACCCTGCCGCCCAGGAGATGGTTCATGAGCTGGATGCCGTAACAGATGCCCAAAACCGGCACCCCCAGGTTGAAGACTTTTGGATCGATGGTGGGGGCGTCGGGCTCGTAGACGCTCCGGGGGCCGCCGGAAAGAATGATGCCCTTGGGGGCGAACTTCCGGATTTCCGCCAGCGGCATCATAAAGGGGTGGATTTCGCAATAGACCTTGAGCTCCCGCACCCGCCGGGCGATGAGCTGGGTGTACTGGGAGCCGAAATCCAGAATCAGGATTTTTTGTTTGTGGGGATCGATCATAATGAGTATCGAGTTTCGAGTTTTTAGTTTTTAGTAAAAAGACGCCGTCGGGGCGACCCGCCGGGCCGTCCGTCCTAAGGTGGCCGGACGGCTAGGCACTCAACCCCTTAAAATGATTTTTTAATTTAATTATAGCCGTTAGGGGGGCAAAAAGCAAAAATTCTGTGAGACTTAAAGTCAGGGGAGGGGATTTGCTTTGGTAGGTGCTGGCCCTGACCAAAAACCTGCGCCGCCCAGGCTGGAAAGCCTGGGCTACCAATTTAGAAGAATTTATCAGAGAAGGATAAATGGTGCGTAGGACGCACCCTACAGACCTTACAGCCCCAGGGGAGCCAAATAGCGCTGCTGGATTTCATCCCGGAGCCACTCGGACGAGGCGCCCTCGGGAGAGGCCAGCATGTCCTGCAGCTCACTGGCCACCTGGCGCAGACGACCTAATATCTGCAGCCGCGCCGCATCCAACTCCCCCCAGTCGCCGCCATCCTTCAAGCGGCAAAAGGCCGGCTCCAACTCCGGCATGAGCAGATGGTAAAGGGGCGGGCGCAAGGCCAGCATCAGCGCCAGGGAAGCCAGCCGGCGCCCCGATATCAGGTAGGAGAGGCGGCCAGACTCGTTCACTTCGGCCAGGGCGTCTTTCAGGGCCCGGAGCCACAGCTCCACCCGGCTCTGGGGGAAGAGGTCCAGGAGGGTGGCAAAGGCCGGCCCCAGACTGGTTTCCATCGCCTCCCCCACTTCGTGGTGGATGACGGCCTCCAACTCTCCGGCCAGGAAGGCGTCATAGGCGTCCCGGTGGGCCGTAGGATACCGGAGCAGGCCGGCCAGGTCCAGCCCGTAGGCCGCCAGGGCGATCCGCAGGAAGGCGTTTTTCTGTTGGCTGGGGTCGGAGAGGCGGTCCCAGAGATAATAGGACAGGGTCTCCTGCCGGGCGTAAATCAAAGGCCCCTGGCGCAGGGCCGGGGTGGCGCCCAGGTCCCGGGCCAGCTCCCGGCCCAGGACCAGGATGGTCAAATTATCGTGGCGCCGGATTTCTTGCAGCTCCCCTAGAAAACAGGTGGGGGCCTGGCCCCGGCTCAAGCCGGCGCCGTAAGCGCAGCCCTGGGGAACCAGGCGCTGATTGAGCTCGGCCACCGCCAGGGGTTCGAAGCTCTGCCCATGCCAGACGAGCTGCTGCCAGGCCGCCCCTTCCAGGGCTTCCCAGGTGCGCTCTTTGAGTTCGATCCACTCCAGCACTGGCGCGGGCTCCGGCTCCCGCCAGGGTGGGAGATGATGCTCCCACTTGTAGAGCTGGCGCAGCCGCAACAGGGTGCCGCACAGGGAAAACTGGCCGGCCTGGCCGGCGCTGGCCATCTGGCAGTTGGCGTCCACCTGATCGATGAAGGTTTGCGGGATCATGGAATTTGGTTGTAGGGGCGCAGCTTGCTGCGCCCTTAATCGTCGATATGCCGCCGAGGGCACAGCAAGCTGTGCCCCTACCGGGCTAAAAGCCTGGCAAACTATTACTTCCTGATCTGTTCCGCCAGTTTTTTGGCCAAATCCTTATCCAGGTCCTGGAGCGTCTTAAATTCCTTGTTGGCGGCCTGGACGTCCTCGGTATTGACATAAACGACACACAAGGCGTAGTGAGCCGCAGCATCCTTGGGGTCCAGGGCCACCGCTTCCTGCAGTTCCTGGCGGGCTTCATTCAGGCGGTTCAGGTTGAGGTCGGCCATCCCCAGGTTGCGATGGGCCCGGGCCATGTCCGGCTGCAGCTTGACGGCTTGGGCGAACTCCTCCCGGGCCTCGCGGTCTCGCTTGAGTTTGCCCAGGGCCACCCCCAGATTGTAATGGTTCTCGGCGTCGTCCGGGCGTAGGCGCACCGCGGCCCTGAATGCGTCATGAGCCTCTCTGAAGCTGCCCATTTTTATATAGGCCGCTCCCAGATTCCCCTGGGCCAGGCTCGATTGGGGCCGGAGGCGGATGACTTCCTGGAAGGCCTTGACCGCCTCCGGGTATTGGTTCAGGCCGGCGTAAGCCAGGCCCATCTGTTGGTAGGCTTCGGGATAGTTGGGCTCCAGGCGGATGGCAGACTGGTAGGTCTTGATGGCCTCCTCCGTTTTGCCGGCCTGTTCCAGCCTTTGGGCCTTGTTGAAGAGCTCCCGGGCCTTATCCGGGACGCCGCTTTCCTCCTCGTACCGGTCCTGCTGGGCCGCAAGCGGCGCCGCCAATATGGTCAGCAGGAGCAACCCGGCCATCACGGCTCGTCCTGCCGCAGTTTTCAGCATCAGAAACTCTCCAATGGAGAATGGATTTTCCCTCAGTATATTAAAAATCGAAACGGAAGGGGAGGGGGCGGGCCGGGATCCACGGAGGCGTCAATCTTCCGGCGGTTTTGGGGGCCTGCTTCGGAAAGGAATCAGGCGCACCGCCCCGGGAGCCAGGAGGCGGATCAGCACCAGGCCCAGCAGGAAGCCGCCCACATGGGCCCACCAGGCCATGCCGGTCTGGCCGGCCGTCTTGTTCACCAGGGCAAAGGCGGCATAGAAAAATTGCAGCAGAACCCAGGCGATGATGAGGAAAGTGGAGAATCTCTCCCCGGGAAAGAGGCTGAAATAGGCGGCCATCACCGCGGCAATGGCGCCGCTGGCCCCGATGAGAGGCACGGCGGAGGAAGGGGCAAACGAGAGATAGATGAGGCCCGCCCCCACGCCGCCGGCCAGGTAGAACACCAGATAGCGCCCGGGGCCCAGGACGTCCTCCACCTTGCCCCCAAAAATGAAGAGAAAGCACATGTTAGGCAGAAAGTGCAGGATGTTGCCGTGCAGAAACAGGGAGGTGAGCAGGGGCATAACCGCCTGGGAAAAGGGAGCCCCGGAGTGGAGGAAGTAACCGACAAAGCGGGCCGGGACAAATCCCAGGATTTGCGTGGCCTTGGGCAGGCTGAAGCCTAAAGACAATTCCCAGGCAAACACCAGGAAGTTAAGGGTGATGAGGCAGTAATTGATGTACGGCGGCGGTGCTTGGCGGAGGTGGTCTTTAAGTGGGATCATGTCAGGTGACCGAAAACTTCCTTTTACGGCCGGTTGGCCAGCAGGCGTTTACTGGGCATGGCCAGGACCACCCGGGCCCCTGTCAGGAAGGGCTCCGGCGGGGTGGCGTCATCCACCAGGAGAAAAACTCTGCCCGGTCCCTGCCACAATTCCCGCAGTTGCTCCGGGGTGATGAGGTAGTCCTGTCCGGGGTCCACCGGATAGGGAAACTGGGGCAAACCGCGGCGCGTCACCATGAGGATGCGGTGGCCGGAATAAAAGGCCAGGGAGGCGCCGTATTCTAACTCTTCGATCTGCTCCATGACCACCAGGTCCTGGGGCGCCGCGCTTTGCCGGATCAGTTCGGCCGGGACTTTGTCGCTCATCAGGGGCGAGAGGGCCAGCCAGGTGCGAAAGGTGAACAGGACCAGGCAGAGCGCCAGGACGCCGTAGCAAACCACCGCCAGCCGGGGTCGCCGGGCCAGGCCGGCAAAAAAGCCGGCCAGGGCCAGGGCCGGGATCAGGAAAGTCACCGGCCGGGCGCTGGGCGCGATGAGGTTGAACATGCCTTCGAACTCCCGGCGGTTGCCGGCGCAGACCTGTTCCAGGTAGGGCAGCAGGAAGAGGGTGGTGAGCCCCAGCAGGGCGATGGCCAAAACGGCCCAGAGGAGGGAGCGGTCCGCCGGGGTCTCCAGATAGCGCTTGATTCTCCAGCCGATGATCAGGGCCAGGGGCGGCAGGGCCGGCAGGGAATAGTATTCGATGCGGCTGGAGGACAGGGAAAAAAAGACCAGGACCACTGCCGCCCAGATGATGAGCAGCCTTCCTGGGCGGCGCGCCGCGGCGTCCGTTGCCCCCCAAAACCGCCAGAGCGCCTCGGGGAGCAGGGGGGTGTAAGGCATCAGCCAGATGGACAGGAAGAGCCAGAAGCCGGGGAGGGAGAAGGAATTGATGTCCGGCGGCTGCCGCTGCCCCAGGAAGCGCAGGATTTGTTCATTGACGATTTGGAACTTGATGAACCCCGGGTTGGCCAGCTCCGACCCCACCAGCCAGGGGACCAGGAGGAGGGCCAGCAGAATCAGGCCCCCGGGAGAGGCAAACAGTGAAAGCAATCTCTTCTCACGCAACTGCCAGGCGTACAGGACCACGATGAGCAGGGGAAAAACCAGGCCGATAAAGCCCTTGCTCAGAAACCCCAAACTTAGGGACAGGAAGAAGGCCCCGGCCCACTTGAGTCCCGGCGCCTCCTGCCAGCGCAGGAGGAAGTATAGGGACGCCGCCAGGGTGAGAGTGATGAGATGGTCGGTGAGAAGCTGCAGGTGCAGGGCAAAAAAGCCGATGCTGCTCAAGAGGGCGAAGCCCCCCAGCCAGGCGGCCTCTCTTCCCAGCAGGCGCCGGCCGATGAGGTAGGTGACATAGATTTCTCCCAGGGTCAGCCCCAGGAGGGGCAGGCGGGCCACCCGGTCGGAGACGCCGAAAATTTTGTAGGCCAGCAGATTGAGCCAGTAAATGAGGTGGGGCTTGTCCAGGTAAGGAACCCCGTTGAGGGTGGGGGTCAGCCAGGAGCCCGAGGCCAGCATCTCCCTGGGGATGAGGGCGTACATGGCCTCGGCCCGGATCAGGGGAATCTGCCAGAAAAGGGGAAGATAAACGGCCAGGCCGGCCAGCAGCAGGGTCCAGCCGTTGGCCAGGGGGAACGGGGCGGGGCGGTTCAGGCCCATGGGCGGGTGAAAAGCATAGTCAATAAAATAACTTGCTTAAGGTTAAGGGTCTTGCAAAAGTCTGGCATTACCAGTCCCAGCTTTTTCCCCCCTCCCCACGGGGGGAGGGGGTTAGGGGGAGGGGGGCGTCAGTTTTAAGCCATTGAATAATATAAAAAATTTATTCACCCCCACCCTAACCCTCCCCCCTCAAGGGGGAGGGAACCAGGCCAATATCCTTGATTCCGCTATTGACTATGACTCTTGCAAGAGGCTACGTGGTTATACTTGATTTCCCCTTAACCTTCTCGGTGTTCTACCAACTTAGAGAAGAGCTCCTCTAACTTGTCCTTGAACTTCTGAAGCTGTTCCGGTCCGGTGCCAAACTTGAATTTGTGGTCGGGGTCGGCGCAAGAAATCGTCAGACTGTGCTTCCCGGCTCTGAAAACGCTTAAGGGAATGTACATTGTTTTCCCCGTTCCTCACCAGGAAACCTCGATTTTATTCTTATTCATCTAGACCCCCATCCCCCTTTTTCAAGAGGGACTTACTACAGCCGGCCCTTGGTCTTGGCTAACCGCTGACTGCTGAAAGCTGACCGCTTATGTCAAATTCCAGCGGAACATGGTCCAGAGGTCGGCCAGACCGCTCATCTGCCGAACCACGGTGGGCTCAAAGCCGGAGTGCATCATGCACTGGGCGCAGCGGGGGTCCCGGCCCACCCCGTAACTGTCCCAGTTGGTCTGCGCCATCATCTCCTTGAAGGTGGGGTAATGGGTGTCCACGATTTGATAGCATGGGGAGCGCCAGCCATGGGGATTGTGGGTGGGGTTGGCCCAGGGGGTGCATTCGTAATCCCGTTCGCCCCGGAGAAAACTGAGGTATAAGGGCGTGCTGAAGAACTTGAAGTTCTGGCCGTTGCCGGTCAACCGGGTGAATTTATCCTTGATCTCTTCCCGGCTCAGGTAGAGATCGTCGCTGACCGCCTCGAAGCTGTAGGCCGGGGAGACCAGCAGGCCGTCCACCCCGATGTGCCCCAGGTAGGAAAAGAGGATCTCGATCTCCTGGGGGTCGGTCTCCTTGTAAATGGTGGTGTTGGTGCAGACCCGGAGCCCCAGGGTTTTGGCGGCCTTGATGGCCTTGATGGCGGTGTTGAACAATCCCGGCCGTCCCAACAGGCGGTCGTGGGTGGCGGCCAGGCCGTCCAGGTGAACGCTCAGGGTGAGGCGGTCCGAAACCGGCAGCTTGGGCAGCGAGCGTTCCAGCAAGACCGCGTTGCTGCACAGATAAATGTGCTTCTGACGGTGCACCAGTTCCTGGAGGAGGTCAAAGACCGGGGGATAAATGAGGGGTTCGCCGCCGGTGATGGTGACCACCGGGGCGCCGCACTCTTCCACGGAACTGAGGCATTCTTCCAGGGTCAGGGACTGGCCCAGGGTATCCTGATATTCCTGGATGCGGCCGCAGCCTTGACAAGACAGGTTGCACTGATGGGTGGGCTCCAGCATCAGGACCAGGGGAAATCTTTCTTCCCCTTGTAGCCGTTTCTTCAGCAGGTAGCGACCCAAATCGAGGCTGAGGCTCAATGGGAAACGCAAGACAAACTCCTTATTGAAGCTCAGAAAATAAATTTGGAAAAATCTCTGAACTTAAGTCACGGCATTTCGGAAAAATAGAATTTAAATCAGCAAAATTGCCTATATTATAAAAAGCCTTTTTAGGTGAAAAGTATACTAAAACTTTTTTCTTTTGCTTTATTAAATTAATTATATTATTTAAGGTTCCTTTACTTTCGCCATCCCATATCATAAAACCAAAATCGGTCTCCTTGGCCATGTTAATATCTTTTGACGAATAATACTTATAATCTTTTTTATAAGAATCATAGCTGATATGTCTAACTTCCCATTCTCCAAGATTATTTCTACATTCATTATTGACACAGAAAATATATACGTTTTTATAATTTTTTGAAAATAAATATGCCTGTATTGATTTATCGACTCCATTGGCATCACCAATAAGAATAATAGAATTATTTTTTATTAAATTATCAATCCTATTTTTAATCTCTTGATTTATTCTTGATATTTTTCTAGATCCCCCGATAAATACTTTCATGATAATATCCTTGTTCTTGTTAAGGTCAATACGTAGATTTTTTCTGCCTTTCCTTTTCGATAGATAACCTCGGTTGCAGCATTTAAGGTGGCTCCTGATCTATACAAATCATCAAATAGCAATATGTTCTTGCCTTTGATTAGCTCACCGTTAATAATATAATTACTTTTTAAGATTTCCAACCTATCATGAAAATCGAAAACATTCTTTAATTCGGGCTTTTCTTTAGCATTTATCAGAACATTATCATGTAAAGGAATTCCTAACCCATCGCTCATACGTCTTGCTATCTCTATAACAGGTTGCAATTTTCTATGGGCACTTGAAGGTGGAATTGGAATTATTCCATCAATAATATCTTTCCATTTATTATTTATAAAATCAATTACTACTTCTGTTAGATCATCTATGGCATTTTGATCTTGCCTATATTTCAATCGATAAAGCAATTCACCCAATTCACTGCGCTTTGTACCAAAAACTTCGTGGCCAAATTCATCATATCCGCAAAATATACTGCTAATGGTATGCAAATCCAATACATAACCTTCAAACCAATTTCCGTAAATTTTGCGTGGATTTATGTTAATCATCTAACCTAAAGATATTCAATTAAATATACCCATTTTTAATAAACCACTCAACCGCGTCCGCCAGGGCCTGGCGCACCGGGGTCAGAGTCAACCCTAAGTATTCTACCGCTTTTTTATTGTCAAAGTACATAAATTTTCGGGCCATGCGAATGGCGGTGACCGGCATGCGGGGTTGTTTGCCCCTGAGATAGCCGGTCAGGAACTCGTCGATATAAGCCAGGCCCAGCACCGGCCAGTAGGGCAGCTTGACCTTCGGGGCGGGGCGGCCGCTGATTTCCGCCAGCATCTGAAAAAGTTGGGAGAGGCTCAGGTTTTCGTGCCCCAGGATATATTTTTCCCCCACCTGCCCATGGGCCTCCGCCAGGAGGTGGCCCCGGGCAACGTCATTGACATGGATGAGGTTGAGGCCGGTCTCCAGGTAAGCGGGCATACGCCCTTTGAGGAAATCGACGATCATCTGGCCGGTGGGGGTGGGGCGCCAGTCCCAGGGGCCCACCGGGGTGCTGGGATTGACCACCACCAGGGGCAGGCCCTGGGCGGCGAACTCCAGGGCCACCTGCTCGGCCAGAAACTTGGAGCGCTTATAGTGGCCCACCATGTCGCTCAGGCTCACCGGGGTCGCCTCAGAACCCGGGGTGCCGTCGCCGGGATTGCCCAGGGCGCCCACGGTGCTGGTATAAACCACCCGGCTCACCCCCTGGGCCCGGGCCGCGGCCAGGAGCTGGCGGGTGCCCTCGACGTTGACGGCGTACATTACCTCCGGGTCGGGGACCCAGAGGCGATAATCGGCGGCCACGTGGAACAGGCGGGAGCAGCCGGTCAAAGCCGATTCCAGTGAGGCCCGGTCCCGCAAATCCCCCAGGGCCACTTCCACCGCCAGCCCTGCCAGGGCGGGGTGTTCGGGGTTGCGGGCCAGGACCCGGACGGGCCGCCCTTGCGCCAGCAACTCCAGCACCACGGCCCGGCCCACAAAGCCGCTGCCGCCGGTGACCAGGGTTTTGGGCTGGTGGGCGGTTGGCGGTTTTTGGTTGTCGGTGGCGGATGCCGTCATTTCTCTGGTTTATAGCCTGATCAACGATTCAAATTTGGCGCCGGTAATTGCCGTTATAATATGCCAAAAAAATTATTTTACCAAAAAACGAAAGGCAGAAATTATGATGTTTTAAGGGTTTCCTCAAAACTGAAATAGGGGCGGTTCGAGAACCGCCCCTACAGCCCTTGATGCTCACCTTCTCCCCGAGGACAGTGATAAAGGTCGAAAGGTTATTCTTCTTCCAGGTCTTTTACCGCCTGATGATAGCGGCCCAGGGCCATCAAAGGAAAACAGTCCCGATAGAGATGGTAGCGGATCATGAAGTGGCCGGGGAAGCCGGTGCCGGTGAAATGCTCCTCGTCCCAGCGCCCCTGGGGGTTTTGGGTGCGCAAGAGGTACTCCACCCCAGCCGTCACTTCAGGAGAATGGGCCTCTCCGGCACTGATGAGCCCCAGCAAGGCCCAGGCGGTCTGAGAGGCGCTAGCCGCCCCCTGGCCCATCATTTCAGCGGTGCGGTAGGTTTCGCAGCATTCGCCCCAGCCGCCGTTGGGGAGCTGGTGCGCCTTGAGCCAGGCCACCGCCCGGCGCACGTAAGGCTGCTGCAGGTCTTCGCCGATGGCCTCCAGGCCCACCAGCACCGACCAGGTGCCGTAGATATAATTTACCCCCCAGCGCCCCCACCAGCCGCCGTCGGGATGCTGAGTACGCTGCAGAAATGCCAAGGCCCGGACCGCGGCGGGGTGGTCCAAACCGTAGCCGAAGGCGCCCATCATCTCCAGGATGCGGCCGGTGATGTCCTCGGTGGGCGGGTCTACCAGGGCCTTCAGGTCGGCGAAGGGGATGGCGTTGAGCCATTCTTTGGTGTTGTCTTTATCGAAGGAGGCAAAACCGCCGTTGTCACATTGCATCCCCAGGCACCAATTGATCCCCCGCTGCAGGGCGGCCTGGTGCCGGGCGGGCTCCAATAAGCCCTCTTTCAGGGCCACCAGGACCATAGAGCTGTCATCCACGTCCGGATACCAGTTGTTGACGAACTCAAAGGCCCAGCCCCCGGGCTGGAGGTCGGGACACTTGACACACCAGTCTCCGGGTTTGAAAATCTGCTGGGAAAGGAGCCAGGACGAGGCCTTGACCATGGCGGGGTCCTGGGGCGGCAGACCGGCGGCGGCCAAGGCCCGCACCGCCAGGGCCGTGTCCCACACCGGGGAGATACAGGATTGGAGCCGGAGGCGGTCCCCGTCTTCCAGGGTAAAGAATTTTAGGGCCTTAAGGCCACGGCGCATCACCTCGTGGTCATTGGCATATCCGAGGGTGGACAGGGCCAGCAGAGAATTGACCATGGGGGGCTGGATGCCGCCCCAGTCGCCGCTCTCTTCCTGATGTTCCAGCACCCAATTCGCCGCCTGCCTGACCGCCAGGTTCCGCAACCAGGGGATGGGCAGACGATAATAGAGCTTCAGGATGCGATCCACCAGGACGAAGAAGTTCTCCAGATGAGCCCAGGGCTTCCAGGCCACCCGGTGCTTCAGGAAAGGTTCGCTGGGGGCCAGGAACAACTCGGTTACCCATTGGTCCTGGGGCAAAGGGCGCACCGGCCGTTTGGCCATGATAATCATCAGTGGGACAATGGTTTCCCGGCTCCAGCTGGAGAATTCATAGATGCTGAAGCCGGACCAGGGGGGCAGGAGGATGAACTCCACCGGCATCAGGGGGATGCCTTCCCAACTGATCTGGCCGAACAGGGCCAGGAAGATGCGGGTGAAGACCCGGGTCTTCAGGGCGCCGCCCCGGGCCAGGATAAACTCCCGGGCCTTTACCATCCGGGGGTCATCAGGACTGATCCCGGCGATTTTCAAGGCAAAGTAGGCTTCAACGCTGGTGCTGAGTTCGCCGCCGTCGCCATGCCAGATGGACCAGCCGCCGTTGGCCAGTTGCCGATGCAGAATGTCGGCCGCCAGCCGGGGAACCTGGCTCTCATCCAGCCCCAGAAAGCGGTGGAGCATGATATATTCGGCGGTGATGGTGACGTTGGACTCGAGCTCGGCCCACCAATAGCCCTCGGGATGCTGCATCCCCAGCATGGCGGCCTGAGCCCGGCGCACGGCGCGTTCAATCCGGCTCGAAAAGATCTTCGGTAGTGCCTGGTCTTCACTGCGGGCTGCTATGGATGTTCCCCCCAAAAGCTTGCCCCCCAATTGTTTTCTGAATCCGTATACTATACCATAGCCCCAGATAGGGCCAAGGAATTTTGCGAGCTTATTCTAAGGATTAATTGTTGAACGATCAACGGGAAGAGGGCAGGTTCAAGACTTTTCTCAATATCTTGAAGGCTCACGGGGTTGGCCTGGCCTATTTCTTCGGCTCACAAAAAGAATTGGGCCCCCTGCTTCTGGAAGGAAAGATGGTGGCCGGCACCCCGGAAAGCGACCTGGACCTGGGGGTGGTCCTCCAGGAACATCCGTGGGATTGCCGGGAAGGGGAAAAACTGCGCCGGCGCTTACAAGAGGAGTTGGCCGGCCTGTTCACGCCGGTGCGCCTGCACCTGCTGTTGTTGGAGGAAGAGAATGCGCACGTGCAACACGCCGCTATCCGGGGCCTCCAGGTTTATGCCAGGGATGAAGAATTTGCCCGGCAATATCGCCGCGCGGTTTTGACTCTCTATGGCGACTGGCATTCCTGGTGGTAGCGCCGAAGCCCCCAGGAGACCGTGACCCTGGCGCCAAAAAGTTAGCCGCGATGATCACCGACAATTGCCATGCAGGATGAAAGGAATTATATATAATCTAAAAATCACTCAGAGAATTGATCCGTCAATCACTTGAATAATAGGTCGGAGCGTCGCGGGAAAATTTCTGGAGAATCTCTAAGCCGGCAACTTCAGGTTCCTTGGCCGGCCGGTCTGTCCCCGGCGTCCCCGTCAATCCTTAACATCTCTTAGGAGATCACATGGCCACCAGAGAAGAAGACGAAGATCAACAGCAAATTATCATCCCTGCCACCCTGCCCCTGTTGGCGGTGCGGGATGTCGTGGTGTTTCCCAACATGGTGCTCCCCCTGTTCGTGGGCCGGGAGACCTCGGTCCTGGCCATTGAAGCGGCCCTGGCCCAGGATCGCCTCTTGTTTCTGGCCACCCAAAAGGACCAGGCCATTGAGAATCCCGAGCCGGAGGATATTTACTACGTGGGCACGGTGTGCCTCATCCTGAGAATGTTGAAGCTCCCGGACGGGCGCCTGAAGATCCTGGTCCAGGGCAAAGCCAAGGCGTTGATTAAGGAATATCTCCAGGAGCGCCCTCATTTCAAGGTGGGGCTGGAGCTCATCCCCCCGGCGGCCATCGCCGAAATTTCCCCCGAGGCCGAGGCCCTGATGCGCAACGCCCGGGAAATGTCGGAAAAGATTCTCACCTTGAAGGGCATCATGTCCCCGGATTTGTTGGCCATTCTGGAGTCCATCGAGGACCCCGGCCACCTGGCGGACCTGGTGGCGGCCAACCTGCGCCTCAAAATCGACGAGGCCCAGGCGGTCCTGGAAGAGACGGATCCCATCCGCAGCCTCATCAAGGTCAACGACTTCCTGCGCAAGGAGCTGGAGGTCTCCGCCATTCAGGCCAAGATCCAGTCCCAGGCCCGGGAGGAGATGGACCGCAGCCAGCGGGAATATTTCCTCCGGGAGCAGTTGCGGGCCATCAAGAAGGAACTGGGCGACATCGACGAGACCAGCAAGGAGATGGAGGACTACCGTCTCAAGATCGCCCGGGCCCGCATGACCAAGCAGGCCGAAGAAGAGGCCCTCAAGCAGCTCTCCCGCCTGGAGCAGATGCACCCCGATGCGGCCGAGGCCTCCATCGTCCGCACCTACCTGGACTGGCTGGTGGAGCTGCCCTGGAGCAAAAGCACCCGGGACAAACTGGAGGTCAAGGAAGCCAAGGCCATTCTGGATGAGGACCACTACGACCTGGAGAAGGTGAAGGACCGCATCCTGGAATACCTGAGCGTGCGCAAGCTCAATAAAAAAATGAAGGGCCCCATCCTCTGCTTCGTGGGCCCGCCCGGGGTGGGCAAGACCTCCCTGGGCCAATCCATCGCCCGGGCCCTCGGGCGCAAATTCACCCGGGTCTCCCTGGGGGGGATGCGGGATGAGGCCGAGCTCCGGGGCCACCGCCGCACTTATATCGGCGCCCTGCCGGGGCGCGTCATCCAGGGTATCAAGACCGCGGGCTCCAACAACCCTGTTTTCCTCCTGGATGAAGTGGACAAGATCGGCATGGACTTCCGGGGCGACCCCTCCGCCGCCCTGCTGGAGGCCCTGGACCCGGAGCAGAACCATTCCTTCAGCGACCACTATCTCAACGTGCCCTTTGATCTGTCCAGGGTGATGTTCATCACCACCGCCAATCTGATCGACCCCATCCCTTCGGCCCTGCGGGACCGCATGGAAACCATCCGTTTGCCGGGCTATACCGAAGACGAGAAGCTGGAAATTGTCAAGCGCCACCTGCTGCCGCGGCAACTCACGGAAAACGGCCTGCACCCCGAAGACTTGAAGATCTCCCCGGAGGTCTTGAAAAGGATTATCCTCTACTACACTCAGGAGGCGGGCTTGCGGAACCTGGAGCGGGAGATCGGCTCCCTGTGCCGCAAGGTGGCCCGGCGCCTGGCCGAAGGGGAAACCGGCCCCTTTGCCGTCACCGGGGGCAACCTGCACCGCTATTTGGGGCCGCCCCATTATCTCCCGGAAGGAGAGGTGGAGAAAGATGAAGTGGGCGTGGCCACCGGCCTGGCCTGGACCCAGGTGGGGGGCGAAACCCTGGCGGTGGAGGCCACCTTGATGAAGGGCAGGGGCCATCTGCTCCTCACCGGGCAGTTGGGGGACGTCATGAAAGAGTCGGGCCAGGCGGCCTTGAGCTATGCCCGCTCCCGGGCGGAGCTTCTCAACCTGCCCGAGGATTTTTATGAAAAGCTGGACATTCACATCCATGTGCCCGCCGGGGCCACCCCCAAGGACGGTCCCTCCGCCGGGGTCACCATGGCCACCGCCCTGATTTCCGCCCTCACCAAGATCCCGGTGCGCCGGGATGTGGCCATGACCGGGGAGATCACCCTGCGGGGCAAGGTCCTGCCCATCGGCGGCTTGAAAGAAAAGGCCATTGCGGCGCTCAGGGCCCGGGTCAAAAAGGTCATCATCCCGGAGGCCAACAAAAAGGACCTGGTGGAGATTCCCGCCAACATCAAGCGGCGCCTCAAGTTCGTCCCGGTGACCGACGTGGACCAGGTCCTGAACGAGGCCTTGATCCGCTCGCCCTTCCGGGAGGGGAAGAAGCCCGGGTCCGGCAAAGGACGGGTGGCGCCGTCGGCCCGGTTGCCGGTGGTTTGATTCAGTAGCCAGTAGCCAGTTTTTATAGGGTGCGTCCTACGCACCATTATTAATGGGCGCATAATGAAGTTCCTTTCTTTATCCCCTCTCCCCCAATGGGGGAGAGGGTTAGGGTGAGGGGGAAGTAATCCCTTTTCCGCTCCCATTAATAATCCATCATTGTTGGCACCGGCGTCTTGCTCGTGCCCGGTGTAGGGGCGGGTTTAAAACCCGCCCCTACAGTGGTAGGTCCGAGAACCATAATAAAAGGTCTTTGCTGATAGCTGATAGCGGATAGCTGAAAGCTCATTTGGACTCCTTCTGGTCAGATCCTAATTTATCCCGCTATATCGCCCTGGGGGTGCTGGCGCTCCTGTGCGCCTTTTTTGCCGCCACCGAAACCTCCCTCTTTGTCTTAAGCCCCCTGGACCGCCTGCGCCTCCGGGAGAAAAACCGGGTCCGGGGCGACCGGGTGGAAGCCGTCTTGACCCGGCCCCGGCGCCTGTTGGTGACGGTGCTCATGGGGGTGGAGACGGTCAACGTTCTGGCTTCCATCCTGGCCACCTCCCTGGCCCTGAGCCTCTGGGGACCCCAGGGGAAATGGCTGGCCATGGGCCTCATCGCCCCGGCCTTCCTCTTCGTGGCGGAACTCATCCCCAAGTCCCTGGCCCTGATCTATGCCAGCCGCCTGGCTCCCTGGCTGGCCTTATTGGTGAAGCCGGCCATTCTGGTGTTCAGCCCCTTTCGGTTGGTGTTAATGCAGATCAGCCGGGGGCTGTTGGCCACCCTGGGATTTCGCCCGGATCTTCAGGTGCCCGCGCTGCATCAGGAGGATTTTGTCCGCATGGTGGAAGAGAGCCACCTGCGCGGCTTGATCGCCGAAATGGAGCGGGATTTTATCCAGAATCTCCTGAGCTTCGGCGAGCTGCGGGTGGGCCAGATCATGGTGCCCCGGCCCGATATCTTTACCCTGGCCCTGGATATGCCTTGCCCGGAAATGATCCAGGCCATCAAGCGCTTCCGTTTTTCCCGGGTCCCCATTTATCGGGATAACCCGGATGACGTGCTGGGGATCCTGCATGCCAAGGATATTCTGGAGGTCGGCCCCAAGGGCTGGTGTGAGGCTGAGGTCATCGAGAATCTCTTGCGGCCGGCCTATTACGTGCCGGAAAACAAGAAGGCCTTCGACCTGCTGACGGAGCTGCAGGTCCAGCACCTGCGTCTGGCCCTGGTGGTGGACGAATACGGCTCCCTGGTGGGCCTGGTGAGCGTGGAGGACCTGCTGGAGGAGCTCTGCGGCGAGATTCCCCAGGAGTTCAAAGAAGAAGTGAAGCCCCTGGAGGAAATCGGGCCGGGGGCCTGGCGCGTCAAGGCCACTCTATCTCTGGCGGACTTCAACGAGGCCCTGGGTCTGGACCTAGAGGCGGCGGAGTTCGACACCATCGGCGGCCTGGTCCTGAACCTCTGCGGCGCCCTGCCCCGGGAAGGCCGGACCGTGTCCTTCGACCATCTCCGCTTTCGGGTGACCCGCATGAAGGGCACCCGTATCCTGGAGTTGGAGGTGCGCCGGGAGCAGCCATGACCTACGGTATCCTCATTATCTTCATCCCGCTCCTACTCCTGGAAGCCTTTTTCGCCGCCGCGGAGATCGCCCTGGTTTCCGCCAACCGCCGCCGCTTGCACCACCGGGCCGAGGAGGGGCACCGGGACGCCCGCCTGGCCTTGAAGCTCCTGGCCCGGCCGGAGTATTTCCTGGCCACCACTCTGTTGGGGGCTTACATGGCCGCAGCGGTGAACACCGTCCTGGTGACCGCCTTCTTCCTCGGGCTGTTTGGGGCGGCCGCCGAGATTCCGGTGATCTTGGCGCTGCCGCCCCTGATCCTGATCTTCGGGGAGATCATCCCCAAATCTATCGGCCGCCAGCAGGCCACTTTCCTGGCGGAGCGCCTGGCTCCGGTCTTGTGGATCGTCTCCTGGGTCATGTATCCCTTCACCTGGGTCTTCGCCAGCCTCAGCCGGCTGGTGCTGCTGGCCGCCGGAGTCCGGAAGACCGGCCAGTTGCCCTTCATCACCCGGGAAGACCTGAGCCTGGTGGTGGCCAAGAGCGGTCCGGAAGTGGACCTGGAAGGCAAAGAGCGCCTCTTCATCCACCGCATCCTCCAATTCAGCCTGCGCACCGTCAAAGAGGTGATGGTCCCCCTCATCCGGGTGACGGCCATTCCGGATACCTTGACCATCGCCCAGGCCCAGGAGGAATTCCGCAACACCCGGTTCTCCCGCCTGCCCGTCTATCACCGGCGCATCGACAACCTCGTCGGCGTGCTCCACAGCTTCGACCTCCTGGGTGAGGAGCACCTGGAACGCCCCATCAAGCCCTTCGTCCGCTCGGTGAAGTACGTGCCGGAACTCAAGAAGATCGACCGCCTGCTGGCCGAGATGCAGCGGGACGGCAGCCACCTGGCGGTGGTGGTGGATGAGTACGGCGGCGCGGTGGGCATCGTCGCCATCGAAGACCTGCTGGAAGAGATCGTCGGGGAAATCACCGATGAGTTCGACCAGGAGGTGATCCCCTTCCGCAAGTTGGGGGAGGGGCATTACCTCATCAACGCCCGCACCGAGATCAAGACTTTAAACGAATCCCTGAAGCTGAATCTGCCCCCGGGGGATTATGAAACCCTGGCGGGCTTTCTCATCGCCCAACTGGGCGACCTGCCCCGGGGCGGGGAACGGGTGCAGTACCATAACCTGGCCTTTACCGTGCGCTCAACCGAGGCCCGCACCATCAAGGAGGTGGAGCTCCATGTCGAACGCACCGGCCAGTGAACGCTGGGCCTTCTTTGACTGCTTCGCCGGCATCAGCGGCGACATGACCCTGGGGGCCCTCATCGACCTGGGCCTCCCGGTCTCGGAACTGGAAGAACTCCTGAACCTCCTCGGCCTGGCCGAGCTGCACCTCACGGCCCCGCGGATTACCAAGGACCACCTCACCGGGGTGCGCCTCCAGGTGGACTTGCGCTGCCGCCGCCCCCAGCCCACCCGGAGCTATCGGGAAATCCACGCCTTGATTGCCGGCGCCCCCCTGAGCGACGGGGTGCAGGCGCGCAGCCTCGCCATGTTCCGCCTCCTGGGGGAGGTGGAGGCCCGGATCCACGGCCAGCCCCTGGAGGAGGTGCACTTCCACGAACTGGGGGCCCTGGATACCATCCTGGATATCGTCGGGGTGGCCTACGGGGTGGAGAAACTGGGCATCACCAAGGTCTTTTGCAGTTCCCTGCCCATGGGCTATGGCATGATCGGCGCGGGCCACGGCCGGCTGCCCAACCCGGCGCCCGCCACCCTGGAGCTGCTCAAGGGGCTGCCGGTTTACGGCACCGACCTCCCCGGGGAGTTGGTGACTCCCACCGGGGCGGTGATCCTCAAAGGTCTGGAGGCCAGCTACGACCCCTGCCCGCCCCTGCTTCTGGAACGGGTGGGCTACGGCGCCGGCTCCCGGGAACTGCCGGGGCACCCCAATCTTTTGCGCGTCTATCTGGGAGAGCCTTTAATTCCGGCCCCGGGCCGGCGGGAGCGGGTGCTGGTCCTGGAGACCCACATCGACGACATGAACCCGGAGCTCTATGAGCCCCTGGTGGCCGCGCTCTTTGCCGCCGGGGCCCTGGATGTGGCCTTGAGCCCCATCCAGATGAAGAAGAACCGTCCCGGGGTGGCCCTCACGGTGGTGGCGCCGCCCGCGGCCCGGGAGGGCCTGCTGGAGCGCCTCTTTACCGAGTCCACCACCCTCGGGGTGCGGGTGGCGGAAGTGGAGCGGGTGGCGGCCCGGCGCTGGCAGGAGACCATCGACACCCCTTACGGCCCCCTGACGGTCAAGGTCATGGAGTACGGCGGCCGCCGCCGGCTGCTGCCGGAGTACGAGGCCTGCCGGAAACTGGCGGAAGAACAGGGATTGCCGCTCTTGGAGGTTTACCGGCTGGTGCCCCGGGAGTAACGAACCCCAATTTGGGACAGGCGAGGCTGAGGCTGCCTTATATCCCGGATTAAATCAGTGATCTGGTCTGCTTGAGGTCCAACATGAAAGATGAAGCAAAACCTAAAGAACAGCTCATCGAAGAGTTAACCGCGCTGCGCCGAAAGATTGCTGAATTGGCAGAGGAAAAGGTTAAAAATCAGCGGGCGGTAGAGGCCTGGCGGGATTTGTGGGCCCAATACGATGCCATGATTGAGGCCTTTGATGGGCTGATCTATATCTGTTCTCAGAACTATGAAGTGGAGTTTATGAACCAGCGCTTCATCGACCGGACCGGCTATTACCCTCTCGGGCAGAAATGCTACAAGGTCCTGCACGACCTGGATAACGTCTGCCCCTGGTGCGTCAATGACCGGGTCTTCCAGGGAGAAAAGGTGACCTGGGAGGTGCTCAGCCCCAAAGACCACCGCTGGTATCGGGTGGTTAACACGCCCATCCGCCACCCCGACGGCACCATGTCCAAGATGGCCATGATTCAGGACATCACCGAGTTTAAGGAGGCGGAGGAAGCGAGGCGCAAAATAATAGACGTTAAGAAGGAAGGGGAGGGTTGAAGGTCAGCCCCCCGCCTCAGGAGCGGGGCAAATCCTCTGATTTAAATCCCTTCTGGTTCCGACGGCTTACAGCAATTTTTCCCTAACCAGGTACTCCATGGCCCTCTGGGCATAAGTGGCCATGATGCTGATCATCCAGGTGAAGTGGGACTGCATGTCCTGGAACATCCGGGAATCCGCCATGCCCAAAAGCCCGGTCATCACCGTTTTCACCCGCACCATTTCGGGGTCGCTGATCTGCACCCCGGCCAGGTTGATTTCCTGTTCCAGGCCCTTGAGAAAATCCAAAAACAGGCGGTTGGCGCCTTCCTGCTCCTGACCTTGCAGTTGGGAGACAGTGCTCAGGAGGCGGGAGGCGAGCAGGATTTCCGCCTTGATGCGGTCGGCGAAATGAAAAGCCAGGATGGCTTGTCGACTCGAACTGGGAAAAGGCTCTGCCATGTTAGCTCTCTCCTTTAGCTAATTAGGGGCATGGCACGCCATGCCCCTACAACTACTGGCTATTTTGCCGTAGGGGCACGGCGTGCCGTGCCCTTTAGAATTATGCGGGTTAGGTATGCCGCCAGCTTAGCATAAATGCCCAGGGGCCACAACTGCGGCCGGGTTGCGAAATAATCCCGCTTTGCATGGAAAGTTTTCGGTAGCCGCAGGCTTTAGCCTGCGCCGGCCCAGGATATGCCGATAGGATGGAGATCTGATCTTATTGTGACGCTTTTATAAGAGTACTGGCGGCGTTGAGGATATCATCCGCAGGGGATTACCTAACACCCATTTGGCTCCACTAAAGCTTAGCAATATGCCGCCAGCGCGGCAGCCAAAGCCGTAATTTCTTGCCGGTCTCAACCGGAGTGCTTGTCCGGCAACCACGCCAGGCCGGGAGCGGCGTCGATATTCTGTTTCTTCATCTTCTCCAGGAGGGTGGTGCGGTTGAGATGGAGCAGCCGGGCCGCCCGGCTCTTCACCCAATTGCTCCTTTGCAGGGCCTGGAGGATGAGGCGGCGCTCCAGGGCTTGCACCGCGGCGTAAAGGTCGGTGCCCGCGGCCGGGAGTTCCTCGGGGGCAGCCGGAGCAGCCGGAAAGCCTTGCTGAAATTTCTCCGGCAGGTCGGCTGCGTCCATCACTTCGCCCTCGGTTAAAGTGACCAGGCGCTCCACCAGATTTTCCAATTCTCGGACGTTTCCCGGCCAGGAGTGACGGAGCAGCAGGTCCATGGCCGCGTCACTGAAGCGCTTCCCCGGCTTTTTCCGCTTCCGGCTGAACTCCGCCAGGAAGTGCTGCACCAGCAGCGGCAGGTCACTGAGCCGGTCCCGCAAGGGCGGCACCTTGATGGGGATGACATTGAGGCGGTAATAAAGATCTTCCCGGAATTTGCCCCGGGCCACCAACTCTTCCAGGTCCTGGTTGGTGGCGGCGATCACCCGGATATCCACCTGGATGGTCTTGACGCCGCCGATGCGCTCAAAGGCATGGTCTTGCAGGACCCGGAGGATCTTCACCTGAAGGTTGGGGCTCATCTCCGAGATCTCGTCCAGGAAGATGGTGCCGCCATGGGCCTGCTCGAAGCGGCCGAGACGGGTGCGCACCGCGTGGGTAAAGGCGCCCCGCTCATGTCCGAAGAGCTCGCTTTCCAGGAGTTCTTCCGGGATGGCGGCGCAGTTCACCGGGATCAGGGGACCGTCCCGGCGGGCGCTGTTGTAGTGGAGGGCATGGGCGATCAGTTCTTTGCCGGTGCCCGATTCACCCAGGATCAGCACGGTGCTGTCGGTGTCCGCCACCTTGCGGATGAGTTCGAAGACCCGGGTGATGGCCTCGCTCTGGCCCACCATGTTGGCGAAACCATAGCGCTGGTGCAGCTGCTTTTTAAGTTGCAGATTTTCCCACTTCAGACGATGATGGTCCAGGGCCCGGGCCACCACCAGGCGGAGTTCGGTGGCATCCACCGGCTTGGCCAGGTAATCATAGGCCCCCTGGCGCATGGCGGTCACGGCGTTGGCAATAGTGCCGTAGCCGGTGATGATGATGCAGGGGCACTCGGGCTGGTGGTGCACCAGATATTTGAGAACCTCCAGGCCCCCCGGGCCTGGCATGGCCAGGTCCGTCAGCGTCAGGTCAAAGGTCTGCTCAGTCAACAGCTTCAAGCCGCTTTCACCATCCACCGCGGTAATTACGGCATAACCTTCCGCCATCAGGATCTCTTTCAAACCCCGGCGAATGCCCGGGTCGTCATCGATCACCAGGATAGAGGTCTTATCCGGTTTCATGAGGAAACTCCCATGCTTAAAAGTGCTACACCAAAACGCCTCTTATGTCAATAAAATGACATGTGCCAAACCCTTGCCTGGCGAGGATCACGAAAAGGGGTTGACTTAAAAAAACTAGAATTGTTATCTTCTAATCATTACCCGACAAGGAGAGTTGGTGCTACCTACCCTCGTTTTCATACTCTGGGCCTATGGCATGTACGCCCTCATTTCCGCCCTGGCCGGGCGCAAAGGTAGCAGACTCCGGATTCGCAGCTCATGGCGGCGCTATGGTTGGCTCGGCCTGGTAGCGACTACCGGAATCGGATTGGGACTGGCCGTCGTGCTGGCGCACTCCTTTGACCAGGAGAACCAAAGTCTGAAGCTGGCGGGATTCCTGGGCACGGTGTGGGCCGACGGCTGGCCGGAGCAGGTGGAGCGCCGGGTAGAAGACCCTCCCATCAAGAGTACGCCTGCCGGGGATCAACCGGTGTACGCCCTGCTGCACCCCGGAACCTCTCCCGCTGAACTGGCCCAGGAACAGACCGCGCCCAAACTCCGGCCGGCGCACAAGCCCAAGGTGCGCCAAGCTCCGGCCCCTCAGGCTAAAGGCGCCAAGGCCGTGCCCCCAAAACCCAAAAAGGAGCAGGTAGCCGCCAAGAGTAAGTCCAAGACCGCCAAGAAAAAGAAAACGCCGCCCCCCCAGGCCGCCCAAAATCCCACCGCCGGCTGATGGGAGGGTCAGCCTCAAAAAGATTCGCAGAAATATTTCCGACTGATCTCCTTTTCTCCTTTCCCCACGCCCTAGTTTTCCCCTAAAATCATGCCATGATCTTTGCCGGAATCGCCTCATCCCTCCTGGTCAGGTCCTGCCGTTGAGCCAGGAACCAGCCAGCCAAACCGGTCAAATCGCCCGGGCCGCGGGCACGGTGAGCCTGGCGGTTTTTGCCAGCCGGATTCTCGGGCTGGTGCGGGAACAGGTGTTCGCCAACCTGTTCGGCGCCGGGTTAGCCAACGACGCCTTTGTGGTGGCCTTCCGCATCCCCAACCTGCTGCGGGACCTTTTCGCCGAAGGAGCCTTGAGTTCCGCCTTTGTCACCGTGTTCACCGACTACGATCAGAAGTCGGGCGCGGCCCGGACCTGGCGCCTGGCCAACAACGTCATCATGTGCTCCTCGCTGCTGGTGGGGAGCCTGGTCCTGTTGGGCATGATCTTTTCCCCGGAGTTGGTGAACCTCATGGCCCCGGACTTCGGCCTGGTCCCGGGGAAATCGGCCCTCACCACCCTGATGACCCGGATCATGTTTCCCTTTTTGCTCCTGGTCTCCCTGGCGGCCCTGGCCATGGGCATGCTCAACACCAGGGGGAAGTTCTTTGTGCCGTCCCTGGCCTCCAGCTTCTTCAACCTTGGGTCGGTGGTGGCCGGGGTGACCCTGAGCCTGGTGGTCCCCAAACTGGGCCTCCATCCCATCGTGGGCATGGCCTGGGGCGCCCTCATCGGCGGCCTGCTGCAGTTCCTGGTCCAGGTGCCTCTGCTGTGGCGGGAGGGCTTTCGCTTCCAATGGGTGGTGGATCTGCGGGAAGAGGGCCTCCGGCGCATCGGGGTCCTGATGCTGCCCGCGGTGGTGGGCCTCTCCGCCACCCAGATCAATATCTTTATCAATACGTTTTACGCCGCCAGTTGCGCCCAGGGGAGCGTCTCCTGGCTGAATTACGCCTATCGGCTTTTTCATCTGCCCATGGGGCTCTTCGGGGTGGCCCTGATGGTGGCCACCATGCCGGTGGTGTCCCGGCACGCCGCCCAGCAAGACCTCTCGGCCCTGAAGGGGGCCCTGGAGTCTTCCCTGGCCCTGGCGCTGCTGGTCACGGCGCCGGCGGCCTGCGGCTTGATCTTTCTGGCCCAGCCCATCATCGCCCTGATCTACCAGCACGGCCACTTCTCGGCCTGGGACACCCAGCAGACCGCGGCGGCCCTGGCCCTGTATGCCATCGGCGCCCTGGCCTTCGCCGGGGTGAAAATCATGGTGCCGGCCTTCTACGCCTTGAACAATACCCGGGTTCCGGTTATAGGTTCCTTCCTGACGGTGGCGGCTAATCTGGTGTTCATCAACCTGGCGTTGGCCTCTTTGCAGCACCGGGCCATCGCCCTGTCCACCTCCCTGAGCATGATCCTCAATTTCCTCTTTTTGGGGGTGATGCTTTACCAAAGGCTGGGGGGCTTCCGGGTCCGCCCGCTCCTGGTCACGCTCATCAAGGTGGCCGCGGCCGGATTGGTGATGGGCCTGGCGGTCACCTGGGCCCACCCGCTGCTGAGCGGCTGGCTGGGTAGCGGCGTGTTAGGTCGCCTGCTGGCGCTGAGCGGGGATATCCTGCTGGGCGCGGGGCTCTACTTCTTCCTGGTCTCCCGCCTCCAGATCCCGGAGTTCCAGGAACTGAGCCAGAAGCTAAAGGCCCGCCTGGGGAGATAGTTTTGTTTCCGGCAAAAGGCATAAATAGCGCAGGCTAAAGCCTGCGGCTACAAATTTTTTGGCAGAGGTTTTGTAGGGGCGGCTCGCGAGCCGCCCCTTACAAAGATTTCGATCTGTACTGATGACAAATATGGGAATCGTTATTAATTGAAGTACGTGGGCTTTCCAACAGAAAAACGATAACCGAGGTCTTTATGGAGCCGGCACAGAAAATCGGCCCGATTCTAAAACTGCTCGAGGCGCACTACCCTAAGGTCCACGTCACCCTGGATTTCACCAATCCCCTGGAATTGCTGGTGGCCACGATCCTCTCGGCCCAGTGCACCGACGAGCGGGTGAAACAGGTGACCCCGGCGGTCTTTAAGAAGTACCCCAGTGCGGCTGATTATGCCCAGGCTCCCATAGAAGAACTGGAGCAGGCCATCTACCAGACCGGCTTCTACCATAACAAGGCCAAAAGCCTCAAGGCTCTTGGCCAGGCCCTAATGGAGAAACACGGCGGCCGGGTGCCGGACTCCTTGGAAGAACTGGTAAAACTCCCGGGCATCGGCCGCAAGACCGCCAACGTCGTCCTGGGCAACGCCTTCGGCATCCCCGGCCTCGTGGTGGATACCCACTGCGGCCGGGTCTCCCAGCGCCTGGGCCTCACCTCCGCCCAGGACCCGGTGAAGATCGAGTTCGACCTGATGGGCCTGGTGCCACAGGAACGCTGGACCAGGTTTTCCCTGCAACTCATCTGGCATGGCCGGGCCATCTGCACCGCCCGGAACCCCCGGTGCCCCGGTTGCCCGCTGCTGCCCTACTGCGACTATGGCCGGAAGGCGATGGGGCAGTAAATTAGAAATGCAGTTGCCAGTGGTCAGTTGCCAGTGGCCAGTTTTTGTAGGGTGCGTCCTACGCACCTTAATCTATAAGTTGGCAGCACGGGCGTCTCGCCTCGACAACCTCAGCTTGCGGGGACAATATGCGCCTTTACATCCCGGTCCGGAGGTTATAACTTAAGAGAGACGCCACTCCGAGGAGAGCCTATGTTTCCAGCCAGACTTTGGGAAAGCCTGGAAGACCACAAGGTGCAGTGCCATATGTGCGCCCATGAATGCAAGATCGACCCGGACAAACGGGGCCTCTGCCACGTTCGCCAAAACCAGGACGGCCAGCTTTTCAGCCTGAATTACGGCAAGATCGTCGCCGAGCACATCGACCCCATCGAGAAGAAGCCGCTCTTCCACTTCCTGCCCGGCACCCGCTCCTACTCCATCGCCACGGTGGGCTGCAACTTCATGTGCCTCCATTGCCAGAACTACGACATTTCCCAGTATCCCCGGGTCCACGGCGGCCTGATCCGGGGCGACGAACGGGAGCCCGAGGCCATCGTGGCCTACGCCCTGGCCTCCCATTCGGCCAGCATCGCCTACACCTACACCGAGCCCACCATCTTTATGGAGTACGCCCAGGACGTGGGGAAGCTGGCCCATGAGCAGGGCCTGAAAAACGTCTTCGTCTCCAACGGCTTCATGACCGAGGCCTCCGCCACGGTCCTGGCGGAATTCGTCGACGGCGACAACGTCGATCTGAAGAGTATGCGGGATGATTTCTACCGCAAGGTCTGCAAGGCCCGGCTGCAGCCGGTGTTGGATACCATCGCACGCCTCAAAAAGCTGGGCGTCTGGCTGGAGGTCACCACCCTGGTCATCCCCGGCCACAATGACTCCCCGGAGGAGCTCACCGATATTGCCCAATTCATCAAGGGGGTGGGAGTGGACATACCCTGGCACGTCACTGCCTTCCATCCCACCTTCAAGATGATGGACCGCCCGGCCACCCCGGTGGCCACTTTGCGGCAGGCCCGGGAGATCGGGCTCAAGGCCGGGCTGCGCTACGTTTATACCGGCAATATCCCCGGCGAGGGCGGCGAGAACACCTTCTGCTACGGCTGCCGGGAAGTCCTCATCGAACGCCTGGGCTACACCATCCGGCGCTATAACCTGAAAGACGGCAAGTGTCCCAAGTGCCAGACCCCCATCGACGGGGTGTGGAAGTAGTAGGGGCGACCCGTTGGGTCGCCCTCTTTAACCCTTAAATGCCCTTCAATGGAAATTGTGCAATTTCTCTTCAATTTCCTTCAGCTTCTCCCCCCGATTCGCCACCCGGACCAGGTTATTCTCCAGGATGTACCGGGAAACCAGCAGACCCGCCAGGTGTTCGCCCTTGAGGCTGAAGTGGGAGTTGGCCCGCCAGTAGAGGTCCTTAGCCGAGGTCAGAAACTGCCGGGGGCTCTGGTCGGCGTACTGCCGGAACAGGGGTAAGAGATCCAGGCACCTGATCTGCTCTTGGCGAAGAAAATCCCCCAGGATGCGGTTGGGCCGCTCCAGATCAAGACTTCTCTCCCCGACCAGAAAGGGGTAAACCTGGGTGTTGGTGGGAATCAGCACCACGAGAAGCTCGGCCCCCTGGGCCGCAGCCAGCTTTTTAAAGGCTTTCAGGTTCTCTTCGTGTGCGGCCCAGGCTTTCGCAACCCAGGGTTCCTGGGAAAAAGCCAAAAAATCCAAGGGGTTGGTGTAGGAGCCTGGCGGCGGCAACAGCCGGAGCAGCGCATCATTGAACAGGTTGACCAATATGAGGTGCTGATCCAGGAAATAATTGGTCATCTCCCAGAAGCTCAGGGGATAGTTCCCGGTCAGCCTATCCCACCAGGTATATTCCTTTTCCAGGGCGGCCAGGTTGAGGAGCCGGCCGGTTTTCTGGTCTTTATATCTGTCGGACACCACCAGAAAGCCGTCCACCACCGTCAGGTTGGGAAAAGAATAATCGTCGCTCAGGTCATTCCAGAAATAACCCACGATAATCAGCCGGGGGCTTTTATTGATTTGGGCGATGATGTCCTTAGCCTTTAGAAGTTCCTGTTTGGTGCCGTAGCCGTTGACCCCGCATTTCAGGACCCGGTAGTTCAGGAGTTTTTCGATTTGGGTGCCCCATTTGTCCTGGAAAGGGGCGTAGCCGTGGGTAAAGCTGTCCCCCACCAACAGGATGAGGTCGTTTTCCCCCCGGTACGGCTCGTCGAAGCAGCCCAATTCGTTGGACCAGATGTCGTACTCCACCGCGTGGTTGTCCACCGAGGTGCGGATCTTGCCGACGTTGGGCCGGATGTCGAAGCCTTTGGCCGCGTCGGCCCGATAATAGTAGCGGATGTGCCGGTCCCGGAGCAACAGGTGCCGGTAGGGGGTGAAGCGCAGGGCGACTTCCAGGAAAACCAGCGCCATCGCCAGACCGGCCAGGATGAGGCTTAGATTGGTCAGGAATTTTTTCATTTAATAAAGATCAAAAAGGCGTCTCGGGAGGTTTGGGGCTTGGGGAAAAAGGGTAAAAGGGTAAAGGGGGAAAAAGAGAAAAATAAAACGGGCATCGTATGTTCACCTTTTACCCCTTTACCCTTTTCGCCTTTTGCCCCTGTCTCTTTACCACTCAATGCCGCGGCGGGCCGGCACCCCGGCTGCGAAGTAGTGTTTGATGGGGCGCATTTCGGTCACCAGGTCCGCCAGTTCAATGAGTTCCGGGGGGGCCTGGCGGCCGGTGAGGACTACCTCCACCCAGGCCGGCCGCCGGCGCAGGACTTCTAAAGCTTCATTCATCGGGATAAGATTGAAGGCCAGCGCCAGGTTAATTTCGTCCAGGATCACCAGGTCGTGCTCCCCCGCGGTGATGACCCGGCGGGCCAGGTCCCAGGCCTCCCGGATCAGGGCCAGGTCCTCCGGATCGGGGCTCTTCAGGTTCACCAGGGCCGGACGTCCGAAATGGCGCAGGGTGAAGTCCGGGGCCAGGCGCTGGGCGGCAATCAGGGCTTCGCCGGTGCCCCAGCCCTTCATGAACTGCACCATAAAGACCTTAAACCCCTGGCCGATGGCTCGGAGAGCCAGACCCAGGGCGCAGGTGGTCTTGCCTTTGCCGTCCCCGGTGTAGACCTGGATCAACCCCTGGGCCAGACGTTCTGTGGACATAAATTTCCTTTTTAACGGCACCGGCCTGCCAGCCGGTGCGGATTGCAGGATTAAAGGAATCCTGCCGGTGCGACTCAGGTAATCATTTCAAATTTGCCGGCCGGGGTCAACCGGAAAGCTCAGAGCCCAAAGAAAGGCCGCCTGGCCCTTGGCAGAAGAAGGTAATTAAGATAACATTCATGGTTGGATCGAGGGAGAAGTGGGCCTCGCCGGCGCCGGAACAATTGAGGCGGTTATGCCCAATTTTGTCCTGGTTCTCAAGCTGAATAATTCAGCCTGTAGGGGCGGTTCTCGAACCGCCCCTACGCCACATTTTAATAAAGTTAGCTGGCATTTTGCTGCCTATGAATCCTAACGGGACCTTACCGGCAAAATTCAAGGTGGCCCTGGTACTGGGGGGCGCCCGCAGCGGCAAGAGCCGCTACGGCCTCTCCCTGGCGGAGAACTTTCCCGCCCCCCGCCTCTTACTGGCCACCGGGGAGGCCCGGGACGCCGAGATGACCGCCCGCATTGCGGCGCACCAGCAAGAACGGGGCCCGGGCTGGGAGACCCGGGAAGTGCCCCTGGACTTGCCTGAAGCCCTCAGCCAGGGCCAGGGGCAATACGGCGCCATCCTGGTGGACTGCCTCACCATGTGGCTGGCCAACCTGATGCTCCGGGAAAACCCGTCGGATGAGGACCTGGACGCGGCCGGCCGGCGGCTGCTGGCGGTCCTGGACCGGGTCGCCACCCCCACCATTTTCATCAGCAACGAAGTGGGCCTGGGGATTGTCCCGGAGGCCCCCCTGGCCCGGAAGTACCGGGATTGGCTGGGCTGGCTGCACCAGCAGGTGGCGAAGGCTGCGGACCTGGTGGTTCTGGTGGTGGCCGGACTGCCGTTGACTTTAAAAGGGCATTAATTCCTGCGACTTGGCGACGTTGCAAGTTGGCGTGAGATATTATCAGTACGAAAGGTAATTAGCCATGATGAACGAGTTATCCCAGATTATCTCGCAGATTGAACCGGTGGACCCAGCCTGGCTGGCCCGGGCCCAGGAGCGCCTCGACTCCCTGACCAAGCCCCCGGGCAGCCTGGGCCGGCTGGAGGAGTTGGCGGCCCGCTACGTGGCCATCCGCCAGGACCCCATGCCGGAGTTGCAAACCAAATGGGTGGTGGTGTTTGCCGCGGACCACGGCGTGGTGGCCGAAGGAGTGAGCGCTTATCCCCAGGACGTCACCTATCAGATGGTTTACAATTTTCTCCGGGGAGGCGCCGGCATTAACGTCCTGGCCCGCCAGGCCCGGGCCCGGGTGGAGGTGGTGGACATCGGCGTCAACCACGATTTCGCCGAGGTCCAGGACCTCATTGCCGCCAAGGTGGCCTATGGCTCCCGCAATATGGCCCAGGAGCCGGCCATGAGCCGGGATGAGGCCCTGAAGGCCCTGCTGGTGGGGGTGGAACGGGCCGAAGCGGCCACCGCCGCCGGGGTGGACGTTATGGCCGCGGGTGACATGGGCATCGGCAACACCACCCCGGCCTCGGCCCTGGCCTCGGTCTTCACCGGCCGGCTGGTGAGCGCCGTCACGGGCCGGGGCACCGGCATCGAAGACAAGGTCTGGCAGCACAAAGTGGCGGTCATCAACCGGGCCCTCTCCCTGCACCGGCCGGACCCGGCCGACCCACTGGGGGCACTGGCCGCCGTGGGGGGCCTGGAGATCGCCGGCATCGCCGGGCTTATCCTGGGATGCGCCGCGGCTCGACGGCCCCTGCTCCTGGACGGTTTCATCGCCGCCGCCGGAGCCCTGGTGGCCGTGGCCCTGGCCCCGGCCGCGGCCGATTACCTCATCGCCGCCCACCGCTCGGTGGAGCCGGGACATCAGACGGTGCTGGACTACCTGGGGCTAAAGCCCTTGCTGAATCTCAATATGCGCTTAGGAGAGGGCACCGGCGCCGCCTTGGGGATCCTCCTGCTGGAGGCCGGCCTGAGGATCTACCGCGAGATGGCCACCTTCGCCGAAGCCGGGGTGTCGGAAAAGGAAGAGGGGTAAAAGGGGAAATGGGGAAAAGGGAAAGACCTAGCGGCTTTTTCCCTTTACCCTTTTAACCTTTTCCCCTTTTTCCCCAAGGTTTCAAACCACTGATTTCTTCAATCCACCTTTGGTCGGCGGACTCAAGATATGAAAAACACCTTTCCCCTGGCCCTCACTTTCCTCACCAAGGTCCCCTGGCCCCGGGCGCTCCAGGCCGAATCCCGGGACCTGGCCCGCGCCCTCTTCTGGTTTCCCTGGGTGGGGGCTTTGCTGGGCCTGGCCTTCACCGGGGCCTGGCAGGGGTTTAGCCGCGTGCTGCCGTTGCCGGCGGCCGCGGCCCTGCTGGTGTGCCTCACCGTTTGGTTCACCGGCGGCCTCCACCTGGACGGCCTGGCCGACACCGTCGACGGCCTGGGCGGCGGCAAGGATCCGGAGGAGCGCCGGCGCATTATGAAGGACTCCCGGGTGGGCGCCTTCGGGGTCCTGAGCCTGATTCTGGTGCTGCTGGTGAAATTTGCCTTTGTTCTGGCCGGCGGGGAGAAGGGCTGGGGGGTCGAGTTTGCCGTGTTTCCCATATTGAGCCGCTGGGGCATGGTGTTCCTGGCCTATCTCTCCGATTATGCCAGGCCGGAAGGGGGGCTGGGGCAGGCCATGACCACCGGGGTGAGTTTCAGGACGACGGTCGGGGCCGGCGTTAGCGCCCTGCTCCTCACCGTGCTGGTGTTGGGCCTCAAGGGCCTGGTTCTCTGGGCCGGGGCCGGAGCCGTGATTTATCTGCTGAGCCTCTATTTCCGCCAGGCCCTGGGCGGGGTCACCGGGGATGTCCTGGGCGCGGCCAATGAGATTGTCGAGGTGGCGGTTTTAGGGGGAACTTTACTTTTAAGTTGAATCAAGGTGCTACTTGGTGATATTTTTGTTTATATGTCATATATTATATAATGAATCAAATATTTGGCAAAACGTCCCTAATGTTCTGGCCCTATCTGACCGACTAATATATACATGACCTTTCGTTAAAATTGCTATAAGTGACCCTTGCCAAGCGAGAATTCGGAATTAATTTTTATTTGACTCTATCTTCGACCCGTGCTAATAATTTCTTAATGGCTAATCGCGATTTTTTTCACAAGTGCCTTTGGAGATCAAGATTTCGCCAAGCCTTGCTCTGGGTAAGATAATTAAGGGACAGGAATAAACCTTATGTCAAAGCTCGTTTCGATAAAAACTGCTCAGAAGACTGCTCGGAAGCTATTAAAGGAGCATGACCTCTCCGAACTGCAGGCGGCTATAAATTATATAAATGCTTTTTCCGGGAAGCGGTTTGTTTTAAAGATTGGCGGTTCGGTCTTAAATGATTTGAGCCTATTGCCCCTCCTTGTTAAGGATTTGATATTTTTGAAAAAAGTTGGAATAAGTGTGGTCTTGGTTCATGGCGGCTCTCGGCAGCTTAATGAAGCCATGACGGATAATAATTTACAGATTCAATCAATCCGGGGGTTGCGGGTAACGTCGGCAGAAGTCCTTGAATTGGCTGCAAAAGTTTTCGCTAAAATTAGCTATAAAATCAAAACTGAAATTGAAAAGCATGGATACCATTGCGAAATTTTTGGGCGGGATACTGGCCTTGTTAAATCCGAACAGATAGATATCCCGGCATTAGGTTTTGTGGGTATTCCGCGGACCGTTAAGGTGTCTTTATTAAACAACCTTGCAGATAATGTTATACCCGTGGTTTCGTCAGTGACTGCCGGAACTAAATCTGGCGATATCGGTTTTAATGTTAATGCTGATGATGTCGCGGGTAAAATCGCGTCTAAAATTGGGGCGGAAAAACTAATCCTTATGACCGATGTGGACGGTGTTTTGGATGAAAATGGTAATCTTCTATCTAGTTTGACAGTAAGTCAAGTTGAAGAATTGATAGAAAAGAAGATAATTCATGGGGGTATGATACCCAAAGTAGAAACTTGTCTTAATGCCTTAAAAGGTGGCGTCCAAAAGTGTCATATTGTCAAAGGCAGTACTCATTCTTTTATTAATGAAATTTTAACAGATGAAGGTGTCGGGACAGAATTCGTCAAGGATGAGATAGCTAAGAAAGCCATTAATTAGCCAAATGCTAATTTTATTTGAACTTGATGAAAAATTGTTGGGAGAGCTTGAAAAAGATATAAGTTGTTTTGTTAACAGAGTAATCGACATATCAAATGTTCCTCCCACGCTCGCATCTCACTTAAATATTGATTTAGCCGGACGTTTTAATGTAACACAAAAAGAATTGGCGGTTCAATTGATCTAAAACCATATTCGTGAGCTAGCATCAAAAGCAAATATCGACGTAGCCTGTATTGTTAAAGAGCAAATTGAAAAGGAACCTGATGTAATAAATAAAATACGCGTCGGTAGAATTATACTACTCAAATAAAATCCCGTTTTAAAACCTCCCCCTATTGCCAGGCTGGTTCGCTCCCTTTGCAGTTTTGCATTTTTGTGATAAAATTATCTTATAGGGGGCGCCGGCGGCAGCCGGCGGCTAACTTTTTCTTATAGCGATTTGCCAAAAATAAGTTCATTTTGTAGGGGCATAGCTTGCTATGCCCCTATTTGAGGGCACAGCAAGCTGTGCCCCTACGATAGCCATATCTGGAGGGATCATGTTACCCGACGTCATCGAAATCCGGGCCAAGATAAAAGAGTTTAAAGACAGGTTGGAACTGCTCCGAGGTCATCTTTGATCTGGCCGGCAAGCAGGTAAGACTGCGCCATCTGGAAGAACTGCTGGCCGCCCCGGAGCTCTGGGACGACCAGGCCCGGGCCGCGGAGATCCTCAAGGAGCGGGGCGCCCTGCTCCAGGCCATGGCGGAATGGACCCAAAAGGAAGGCCAGGTGGAGGACCTGGAGGTGCTCCTGGACCTGGCGACGGAAGAGGAGGACCATAAGGCCCTCAAGGAAGTGGTCGCGGAGCTGGCCAAGCTGGAAGAGACCTTCCGGGATTGGGAGCTCAAACTGCTGCTGGGTTCCGAGGAAGACCAGCTCAACGCCATCGTCACCATCCACGCCGGCGCCGGCGGCACCGAAGCCCAGGATTGGACCGAGATCCTGCTTAGGATGTATCTGCGCTACGCCGAACGCCATGGCTTCAAATCCGAAACCATCGATCTGTTGCCCGGGGATGAGGCCGGGGTCAAAAGCGTCACCTTCACCGTTACCGGGCCTTACGCCTTCGGCTATCTGAAGAGCGAGTCGGGCATCCACCGCCTGGTGCGCATCTCCCCCTTCGACGCCAGCGGCCGCCGCCACACCTCCTTTGCCGCGGTCCAGGTGTTGCCGGAGGTGGACGACCGCATCCAAATCGACATCCAGGAGAAGGACCTGCGCCTCGACACCTTCCGGGCCAGCGGCCCCGGCGGCCAGCACGTCAACAAGACCTCCTCGGCGGTGCGCCTCACCCACCTGCCCACGAATATCGTGGTCTCCTCCCAGACCGAGCGCTCCCAGCACCGTAATAAGGAGCTGGCCATGAAGGTCCTGCGGGCCCGCCTTTATAACCTGGAAAAGCAGAAGCGGGATGAAAAGAAGCACGAACTGCAAGAGTCCCAGAAGGACATCGCCTGGGGCAGCCAGATCCGCTCCTATACCATGCAGCCGTATCAGCTGGTGAAGGACCACCGCACCAAGTACGAGGCCGGCAACGTCACCGCGGTCCTGGACGGCGACCTGGACGGCTTCATCGAGGCCTATCTCCTGGGAGGGGAAGAAAAGAAAGAACCGCCGGCCGCGGGCCGGGGCAACGGCAGTTAAGCCCCGGTTCCGTTCGTTTATCCCGGTGCGGTGTGTAGGGGCGGCTCGCGAGCCGCCCCTACAAGGCCCACCATTCCTTGCCCGAGAATTTTCCCCGCAGAATTTGCTTGACAGTGCCTTCCATCATATATAAATAGTCATTTATATATTGATTTGAATGGCAGTCTTCAGGAGGAGTCACCGGTGCCGGGCAATAATCTGCCCACCCTGGCCTTTCTGGCCAAGAGCCTGGCCGATGAAAACCGGCTGCGGATTCTCCTGTCTCTGGGGAACGGCCGCAAACCCGTGAACGCCATCGTGGAAGAGCTGGGCCTGTCCCAGCCCCTGGTCTCCCACCATCTCAAGGAACTGCGCCGCGCCCTCTTAGTGACGGTGGAGCGCCGCGGCCCGTTTATCTATTACGACATGACCGACCGGCGCATCGTGGCCATCCTGACGGCCCTGGAAGAACTGGCCCTGGACCTATTGAGCAACAGAAAAACTTTTTAAATTCGGAAGAAGACCCCATGAGCACAGACCGGATTCAGCAGATTATGGATGGCATGGAGCCGGAGGAGGCGCTGGCGGCTTTAGCCCGGGCCGCCGGCAGGCTCTTTCCCCTCCTGGGGGATGAGGCCCTGACCCAGTTTGTGGTCGCGCTGGTGGGCCAGGCCGAAGGCGACAAGGTGGCCAGCATGGTGCACCTCTGACTGGCCGAATGCCTGGGCGAAGGTGTCGACCCGACGCAGATGTGCCGCAGCTTGCTGGAGAAGGTGACCCGCGCCGACCAGCTGATGAAGGTGGCCGAGCCGGAACTGTTGGTGCTCTTTGAGGAGTGGCTGGAGGAGTTGGCCGAGGAGGCGGCTGCGGTGGTCAAGGAACTGGGCGCCGCCGACCCCGCCGCCGTGGCCCGGCGGTTGAAGATTCCCCCGGCCGGGACCGAATTTCTGCTTAACAAGCTCCGGCGGGAGGGCCGGGTGTAAGGGGCAGGGAACGATGCGGCGGGCGGGACGCCCGCCCTACGGTTACTCAACAAGCTCCGGCGGGAGGGCAGGTTGTAGGGGCGAACCTTGTGTTCGCCCTGGGATGGTGGGCGAACACAAGGTTCGCCCCTACGAAAAATATACGTTTGGTGACGAGTTGGTATAAGAAGCCATGAAAAGAACCTTATTTCTATCCATCCTGGCCCTGGCCCTGACCCTGGCGGCCCTCTGGTACAGTCATCGGCCCTTGCCGCCGCCCCATGAAGCCACCTGGGAGGAGGTGCAGGCCGAAGCCAAAAGCGGCGGCTACCGCCTGATCAGCACCGGGGAACTGGCCCGGCTTTACCGCCAAGAGCCGCAAAACCTTCTCCTGGTGGACACCCGCCAGGATTGGGAATATCGTAGCGGTTATATGAGGGGGGCGGTCAATTTCCCCATCGAGCCCACCTGGTGGGGCAGGTGGCGGGCCCAGGGGAAAATGGCGACCCTTTTGGGGCCGGGTAAAAACCGCCTGGCGGTCTTTTACTGAGCGGGCTTGGCCTGAGTCCGCAGCGACTCGGCGGCCCGGGTGGCCGTCAAACTGGGTTACAGCAACGTCTACCGTGATCCCCTCGGATTTCCGGAATGGCAAAAGACCGGCCTGCCGGTGGCCAGCGATCCCCTGGGACTGTGCGATTACGCCCCGGAAGCGTATGGACCCGGCCGAGTCGAAGGTTGGGCCATGGTCTGGACCCTCCTGGGCATCTTGGTGGGCGGTATGGCCCTAAACCTGACCCCCTGCGTCTATCCCATCATCCCCATCACCATTTCTTATTTCGGCGGCAAGAGCGGCCCAGGGCGGGGGCAGTTGCTGGGGCACGGCCTACTGTATCTGGCGGGCCTGGCCGTCACCAACTCCACCCTGGGAGTGGTGGCGGCGTTGAGCGGCGGACTCATGGGGTCCATGCTGCAAAATCCCCTGGTGCTGCTGACGGTGGCCGCCATCCTGGTGGTCTTTGCCGCCAGCCAGTTCGGTTTTTGGGAACTGCGCCTGCCCGGCAGCCTCACCCAGGCCGCCTCCAAGTCCTATGCCGGCTACTTCGGCAGTCTGTTCATGGGCCTGACCCTCGGGGTGGTGGCCGCGCCCTGCATCGGGCCCTTCGTGTTGGGATTGCTCACCTGGGTGGCCTCCATGGCCTCGCCCATGCTGGGGTTTCTGGTCTTTTTCACCCTGAGCCTGGGTCTGGGGTTGCCCCTGTTTTTCCTGGCCATCTTTTCCGGCAGCCTGGAAAAGCTGCCCCGGTCAGGTGAGTGGCTGCTCTGGGTGCGGAAGCTCATGGGTTGGGTGCTCCTGGCCATGGCCGCCTATTTTATCCGGCCCCTGCTCTCCGAAACCGTCTGTATGGCGCTGCTGGCCGGAGTGGCCCTGGCCGCGGCCCTCCACCTGGGTTGGCTGGACCGCTCGACGGCTTCTTTCCCGAGTTTCCACTGGCTCAAGACCGGCGCCGCCCTGGTGGGGGTGGTTCTGGCCACTTTTCTGGTCGGCTCCTGGGCTTTCCGGGGCCCCGGCGTAGCCTGGCAGCCGTACTCGGATCAGGTCCTGGCCCAGGCCCGGGAAGCGCACCAGCCGGTAATCCTCGATTTCTACGCCACCTGGTGCAGCCCCTGCCGGGAATTGGATGAAATCACCTTTCATCATCCGGACATTGTGAAATTGGCGGACCGGGATTTCGTCATGGTCAAGGTGGACCTGACCCAGAAAGGCAATCCCGTGCATACCCGACTGCTCAGCCAGTACGGCGTCAAAGGGGTGCCGACGGTGGTTTTCCTTGACGGTCAGGGTAACGAATGTCTCGGACAGCGACTGGTGGATTATTTGCCGCCGGAGCAGTTTCTCGCCCGCATGGCGGCAGTGGCTAAGAAATAACCGTGGCAAAGGAGACTAACCATGCTTAAAGTCAGATGCTTTTACAACGAGCCCAACGGCAAGCCCTGAATGCACTTCCAGGAAATGGTGCCCAGGTTGGGCCAAAAGTATGAGTTCGAGGCGGAGGTCATCTCCAAGCCCATTGCCGATTACCAGACCGACGAATACTTCGAGCTGGATCTCCCCACGGCCCCGGCCATCATGGTGGGAGAGGAAATCGTGGTGGAAGGCGCGGATGTCGCCGAAGATAAACTGGAGGCCGTCATCTGCCGACACCTAAGGCTGCCGGCGCCGGAGCCCCAGAAGAAAGGCTTCCTGGGGCGGTTCTTCGGTAAATGAATTTAAATAAACCTTGCCGGTGAAAGGATCGGTCATGCCCTCAAGATTTTCCCCGGCGGCTATCATTAAGGCAGTCATCCTGGTAGGGTTCATTGTGGCGGCGGTGGTAACGGTCCGCTCTCCCGCGGTCAGGGAGTTGCTCACCGCAGCCAAGCTGGGAGCCTGGCTCGCGGCCGCGGGTCTCTGGGCGCCTCTGGCCTTCATCCTGATCTATGCCGCCGGGGTCTGCCTGTTCATTCCCGGCACCCTGCTCACCGCCCTGGGGGCCGCCATTTTCGGCCCTTATTGGGGATTTCTCTATGTCTGGATTGCCGCCATGCTTGGGGCGGCGGGGGCCTTTCTCATCGGGCGTTACCTGGGAAGAGAATTCGCCGCTTCTCTCATCGGTGATAGGCTGAAGAAATATGATGACGCCATCGAAGCTAACGGCTTTGCCACCGTGCTCTATCTGCGCCTGGTCTATTTCCCCTTCACCGCCATGAACTTCGGCATGGGCCTGACCAAGGTGCGCTTCCGGGATTATCTGCGGGGAACCGGACTGGGCATATTAGTGGGCACCTTTATCTTTACCTTTTTCGTGGGGACGGTTAAAGAAGTCTGGGCCAGCGGGCATTGGGCCAACCTCCTCACCTGGAAGGTGTTTTTTTCCGTGGGCCTCTTTACCTTTTCCCTGTTCATTCCGAAGATCATCAACAGACTGAAGATATGGAAAGGCCTTAAAGCTGGTTAGCTTTAGCAGGGAGATGCCCCAAAGGATTTTTGCCCCGTGATTACTACAAAGACCCCTCCGCCATGACCCTCTGCCACCGGTTCCGGGGCCGTAAGCGTTTCCGGATCTTGAAAGATGGTCTGGCAGGTCCAGAGGTTAACATAACCAAGCGTTTCAAGCCATTTTAAGATTTGGCCGACCGGGTGAAATCTGGCCTGGCGGTAAAACTTACTCTTTTCTTGGTTCATTTCGTAAGATCGCCCCAGGGGGCTGTCCGGGTCGATTATGCCGATGATTATCCGTCCCCGGGGTTTCAAAACCCTGGTCGCCTCTCTCAGGGCGCCGGACGGGTCCGCCAGGAAGCACAGAACCGTGACCAGCAAAATAAAATCGAAGGCCTGCTCTTTAAAGGGCAATGCTTCGGCGTAACCCCGGATTATTTCCAGACCGCGATTTCTGGCCAGCCGGGCCATCACCTCGGCCGGTTCAACTCCCAGGCGAACACCCAGCGGCGAGGCAAATCTACCAGAGCCCACTCCAATCTCCACGCCTTTCCCTTCCCAGGGCACGAATCTTTTTAAAGCCTGAAGCTCAGACTCATAGGCAAACCGGTGCAGGTCGAACCATGCGTCATATTCTTCGGCTGCATCTTCAAAAACCTGAATATTTTTCTGATCCATAAATCCTGAGACTCGGAAAGGCTTTTTGGGGGCCGGTGGTCCGGTAAAATAAATTTTACTATGAAATTGTTGCAAAGTCGGCGCGAGAATAGCTATGTTAATATTAAGATAATCTATTTTCCGTTCATTACACAAAGGACAATATATATGGAATGGCTCCTCGTGGTCGTAGTCGTCTTCTTGATATTCACCTTTTTTAAGGGCGGCTGCTGAGGCAAATGATGACTGCGGCTTAGGTTAAGCCGCCAAAGCTGCTCACCGCCGGTTATCTCAGGCGGTCCGGCCAGGAATATTGGGGGCGTGAGGGTTCACGCCCCTTTTTATATCCGGTTGCGACTAACAACTCATCAAGGTTGTGGGCCGGCAGGGTCACGGAGGGGTTTGATTTTGATCTCTTTGGCCGATTTTCTGACTTGGGCCAGGTCATACTGGGCCTGAAGCTGTAACCAGCTTTCAGGACTGCGGCCGAAGGCCTGCGATAACCTGACGGCCATCTCTGGGGAAATGCCGGCGTGACCGTTTAACAGCATCGAGAGGGTCTTGCGGGTCACGCCGAGTCCTTGCGCGGCCTGCGTGACGGTCAAGCCCAGAGGCTCCAGGCACAATTCCCGAATAATCTCGCCCGGATGGGGAGGATTCTTCATGGTCATGGCTTGTTACTCCTAATGATAATCAATCAAATCAACTTCGGTGGCTTGACCGTCCTCAAAGCGAAAAATCACCCGCCAGTTGCCTGAAACCGATACGGCATAAAACCCGGCTAGCTTGCCCTTGAGTTGATGAAACTTTAGACCTGGAAGATTCATATCCTCCACGGTGCCAGCCGTGGCCAGCAAAGCCAGAATCTGCCGCAGCCGCTTGACCAGGGATTGTTTCACTCCCTTGGTCTGGTCGTCATAATAGAGGGCGGCCAACCCTTTGTGAGTTATGCTGCCGATCATTGTTATTGTATCCTGTTACGTTACAAGTTACAATGCAATTTACCTCTTGGCAAGGAAAAAAGGGCACAGCAAGCTGTGCCCCTACGCTGACAAAAAAGGGGAACCGGGCCTGCGCCGGGTTCCCCAGTCAATGGGGAGAAAGGATTTTACTGACTTCTGACTGCTGCAAAATGAAGGCGGGCACGGAGGCCCGCCCTACCATGCTTAAGCCTTCGCCTGGGCCTCCGCCGCTTCTGAGGCCGGCACCACCAGGACCGGCACTTGCAGGCCCCGGTAAGCCACGTCCCGAATCACCCTTTCGGTGACCGAGCCGATGATGTGCCGGCTGACGAAGCTATGGCCGTGGCTGCCCAGGACCAGGAACTTCACCGGGCCCGCCCCCTCCAGAAAGGCCAGAATGGCCTCGGAGACGTCTTTTTCCCCCTCCAACAGGTGGGTGCTCGCCTCCACTGCGGCTTTCTGAGCGCGAGCGCTGGCTTCTGCCAGAATTTTCACCCCGTAGGAGTGCTGCTCCTCCACCAGATGGCGGTCGATAAAGGCGAAATAGCCGGACTTGCGGTGTTGGATCACCGTCAGGACCTCCACCGGCCGGTTCAGGAGGTGCGCCAGGGACAGGGCCGTTTCCATGGCCTCCCACCCAGGGGCGGAGCCGTCCACCGCCACTACGATCGGTTTGCCGGTTGCTTCGGCCATTAATGGTGTCCTCCCTTCTTGAAGATCATGCCCACCAGCAGGCCGGCGCCCAAGGCGATGAGCACCGCCATGATGCCGAAAAAGACCGGCTGGTTTTGCGACATCTCGGTCAGCCAGTGTTCCAGGCCCACCTTCTTGATCTGAATGACGTCTTTGCCGTAACCCAACAGTTGCCCTTCTTTGAAGGCGAAGGACTCCACCACGTAACGGCCTTCGGTGGCGGCCGGCGGAAAGCGGAAGTAGTGCTTGAAGAGCCGGCCCTCGGTGATCTCCAGGCGCTTGGGATCGGCGATGATGTTGTAGAGGTTGGCGTCTTCTTTGATCTTTACCAATCCCTTGAAGACCTTGGCCGGGTCATCGGGGGCGGCCTCGCCCCGGGCCAGGTGCAGCTTCATTTTCTTTTGCACCGCCACATACCCCAGCTCCAATTCCTGGGCGGTCTCCGGGGAGACGATCTGCTCTATGGGTTTGGTGCTGTGGATCTTGTACATGAAGGGCGCGTCGGTGACATCATACTGTTTCACTGACATCCAGAAGGGCCCCACCCGGCCCTTGACCGAGAGTTTGACTTCTTCGCTCTTTTCCGCGGTGAGCCGAATGATGAGATCGCAGTCCCTAACCGGGCTGACGCCAAAGAAGTGAATCTCGTCACCATGGTAAGACAGGCCGATCTCCACGAGATTTTTGGAAGCCGCGGTTACGACCTTCTGCTGAGCCTCCGGGGTTAAGGCGTGGGCCGCCCCGGGGCCAAATCCCGCCACCCAAAGAACCAAAAGGAGCGCCAGTAGCCGTTTCATCTTAATGCCCCCCTCCCTTGGCCGGGGCCAGGCTCACCAGGTCGCTGGGGGTGAGGATCAGGTCAAAGAAGATCTTCACGGCCAGGATCAGGACGATGATGGCCAAGAGAATGCGAATCTGTTCGCCCTTCAGACGCCGGCCGGCGATGGCCCCGAACTGGGCGCCGATGGTGGAGCCGAAAAGCAGGATCAGGGCCAGCAGCAGGTCCACGGTTTTATTGACAAAGGCTTGCTGCAAGGTAACGTTGGCGGAGGTGAGCACGATCTGGAACAGGTCGGTGCCGATGGCGGCAATGGTGGGCATGCCGATGATATAGATCATGGCCGGCACCATGATAAAGCCGCCGCCCACCCCCAGCAGGGCTGCCATGAACCCCACAATGGCGCCGATGCTGAAGGGGAAGATGGCCGTGGTGTGCAGGCCGGAGCGCTGGAAGTGCATCTTCAGGGGGAGCTTTTGGAAGATCTGCCCCAGTTTGGCGCCGCCCATTTCCTCGCCCGCGGCCGCGTCGCCTCTTTTGCTGCGCCGGATAGTGCGCCAGGATTCGATGAACATGGCGCCACCCACCAGCCCCAACATGAGCACGTACACCACTTTCATGACGAACTCAAAGTTGCCCATGGCCCGGAGGTATTTGACGACCTGGACCCCGACGGTGCCGCCGGCGATGCCGCCGATAAGAATGACCAGCCCCATCTTGAAATCCACGTTGCCCAGCCGCCAATGAGCGAAGGCTCCGGAAGAGGCTCCGGCGACGATCTGGTTGGAATCCGAGGCCGCGGCCACGGCCGGGGGGATGCCGACCATCATTAACAAGGGGGTGAGCAAAAAGCCGCCCCCCACCCCGAAGAGTCCGGAGAGAAACCCTACCAGCCCGCCGGCTCCCAGGATGATGAAAAAATTGATGCTCATTCCTGCGATGGGAAGATATATATCCATCCTGCCTGCTCCCTCCCGGTAAATTGGTTGGGAGATAGTATGTTAAAATTCTCACAAGGAGTCAAGCCCTTTTCCAAATAAACTTATCATGTTGCATATTGCAGCATAATCGGCTAAAGTGAAGGAAAAATATCTAGTTGAGCCAGGACCGCCATAGCCCTTGTTAGAAATTACTTCTGCGTGACGGGGTGTAGCAATGGGTAATATTTCCTAATTCAGGAACCGCTGCAAAAAGAAAATGGCCCCTCGCTGGCCCACGATTCATGGGGTCCGCTCCGGGATGGGAAAATAGTCCTCAGCCGGTAGACCTCCGGAGGCGTCCTGCACCAGTAGGAGCACAACACGCTGGGCCCCTACGGATATTTTTGTTTGTGAGTGTTTGGGAACAACTGGCAACTGGTAACTGATTTCGGAGGACCCCGTGCATCTGAACATCCGCCAAAAGGTGATCGTCGGTATGATCGCCTCCGTCCTGGGCGTCGGCATCATCGGCGGCTTTTCCTACCACTATCTCCAGGCCATCGAAGTGAAGCAGCGCATCGTCCAGATCACCGACGACCTGCGGGAGATAATCCTGGAAATCCGCCGCTACGAGAAAAATTATCTCCTCTACGGCCAGGAGGAGGATTTTCGGCAAAACCAGCGCTATACTCAGCAGGCTTTGGAGGAACTGGCCCAGATCGTCCCGGATGTCCAAAATCTGCGGGTGGCCAGCCAACTGGACACCTTCCGGCAGGAGCTCCTGGCTTACCAGGGGCTGATGCAACAGTTGGCCGTCCATCACCGGGAACGCGGCCAGCCGGACAGCCGCGGCTTGGAGGAGCAACTGCGAGGCCGGGGCAAAACCCTGGTGGACCTGTCGGTGCAGTTGGTGGCCTTCGAGCGCCGCCGGATCCTGGAAATCATCACCAGCCTGAAGACCCAGCTCCTGGTCGCCAATCTTATCTTCCTGGGGTCCATGGGTCTGCTCGTGGTTCTAGTCAGCCGTAAAATCGTCCGTCCCTTAAGGGTCATCGAGAACACCACCCTGCGCATCGCCCAGGGGGACTTCAAGCCCCTGCCGGTGCTGGACACCCGGGACGAGACCCAGCGGGTGGTGGAGGCCTTTAACCGCATGGTGGAAGAGCTGGAGAGGCGTCAGGATCAGCTGGTCCAGGGCAAAAAGATGTCTTCCCTGGGGATCCTGACCGCGGGTATCGCCCACCAGCTGAATAATCCCCTGAACAACATTTCCACCTCCTGCCAGATCATCCTGGAGGAACTGGACCAGGGGGACGTGGAATTCCTGCGGAAGATGTTGACCAACGTGGAGCAGGAGGTTTACCGGGCCCGGGACATCGTCAAGGGCCTGCTGGAGTTCTCCCGGGTCCGGGATTTCGCCCTGAAAACCGTGTCCCTGGAAGAGGTGGTGCAGCGCTCCATCCGCCTGATCTCCAGCCAGGTGCCGCCGGGCGTCGACCTCATCACGGAGGTTCCCGGGGATCTCATCCTGGAACTGGACCCCCAACGCATGCAAGAAGTCTTTCTGAATTTGCTGATGAACGCCACTCAGGCGGTCAAAGAGCCCCCGGGGGAGATCAAGATCTCCGCCCGGGCCGACGCTCAGAACCAGGAGGCGGTGATCACCGTGGAGGATACCGGCGTGGGCATTCCCAAGGAAGAGCTGGACCGGATCTTCGACCCCTTCTTCACCACCAAGGAAGTGGGCGCCGGCACCGGTTTGGGCCTGTCCATCGTCTACGGCATCATCGAAAAGCACCACGGCCGCATTGCGGTGGAAAGCAAAGAAGGGGAGGGGACCAGGTTTACCATCCGGATGCCCTATAACCCCAAGGCTGTGCCGGAGAGGGCCGTCTCATGAAGCGCGGCAAGATCTTGATCGTCGAAGACGAACTCATCGCCCGGGAAAACCTGGACCACGTCCTCACCAAAGAGGGCTACGACACCGTGGCGGTGGACAGCGGCGTCCGGGCCTTCAAGGAGCTGGAACGGCAGGAATTCGATCTGGTGCTGACCGACCTCAGGATGCAGCAGGTCGACGGCATGCAGGTCCTGGAGCGCACCAAGGAGCTTTACCCCGACACCGAGGTGGTGGTCATCACCGGCTTTGCCACCGTCTCCACCGCGGTGGAAGCCATGCAGAAGGGCGCCTACCATTACCTGCCCAAACCCTACAAGATCGACGAAGCGCGAATCCTGGTGCGCAAAGCCCTGGAAAAGAGAGGGCTGCGCCTGGAAGTCACCGACCTGAAGCGCCAGGTGCAAAGCCAGAAGGCCGTACCTTTCCTGGTGGGCAAGAGCCCCGAGATCGAGGCCTTGAAACAGACCATCGAACAGATCGCCCCCACCGAGGCCACCGTCCTCATCCTCGGGGAGACGGGCACCGGCAAGGAGTTGGTGGCCAAGGCCATCCACCACCTGAGCCTCCGGGCCGAAAAGCGCTTCCTGGCCATCAACTGCGGCGCCTTCAGCGAGGAGTTGCTGGCCAACGAGCTCTTCGGCCACGAAAAAGAGGCCTTCACCGGGGCCCGGGGGGTCAAAAAGGGCCTGCTGGAAGTCGCCTCCGGCGGCACCGTCTTACTGGACGAAATCGGCGAGATGCCCCAATCCATGCAAGTCAAGCTGCTGCGGGTCCTCCAGGAAAAGACCCTGATGCGGGTGGGCGGCACTTCGGAAATTCCCGTGGATATCCGGGTCCTGGCCGCCACCAATAAGGATTTGAAAGGCGAGGTGGAGCGGGGTAATTTCCGGCAAGACCTCTACTACCGCATCAACGTGGTTACCCTGCACGTCCCCAACCTCACGGAGCGCCAGGACGACATCCCGCTGCTGTGCCAGCACTTCCTGCGCAAGTTCGCCGAAGTTCAGGGCAAAGCGGTGGACCAGATCGCCCCGGAGGTCATGGAGATCCTGCTGAACTACGAATTCCCCGGCAACATCCGGGAGCTGGAAAACATCATGGAGCGGGCCGTCACCCTGTGCAACGGCGCGGTCATCGAAATGCGGCACCTGCCCCTGGATTTCCAGCAGCCCCAAATGTTCCAGATGCAGCGCCACCAGAAGCGGGAATTTCACTCCCTGGAGGAAAACGAAAAGGATTACATCTCCTGGGTGGTCAAACAAGTCAACGGCAACAAGACCAAAGCCGCCGAAATCCTAGGCATCGACCGCGTCTCCCTCTGGCGCAAACTGAAGCGCTATGATTTGAATGGAGGGAGTTAAGATTTTTTTAAGGGAAGGAGGTTCTTGAGGGAGGGGGCCAGGGGCCGAGGGCCCCTGCCCCCTCCCTCAAACTCCCTCCCCCAACCCCGTATGTAAAAAACGTAGGGGCGACCCGCTGGGTCGCCCCTAGTTGTTCTGGTCTCCAGGCTTTGCTTGGGAAATGCTAGTCGTTCAGCAACAATGACAGGGGAGCCATGATCGACACCCCTAAAGGGGGCGGATTTCCCACCAGGGTAAGAGTTCCCGCCGCATACTTATCGATAAAGACGTGGTTGACGGGATCGAAGCGTTTTTTAATGTTCCAGCCGCTGCCGTTGAAAGTCGTTTTATTGACCTGGCCCTGAAAAATTGCCGTCTCCCGTTTGCCGTCCAACCGGACCTTGGTCGTGCTGAGAGTCATGATTAAATCATTGCCTACTAACATCGCGGTCCCGGCGCCAAATGAGGTCTCGCCACTCTCAGTGTCAGTACTGCTCCCCACCAATTCATAGCATGAATTACCGAGCAAAAATAGCTTGGCGACGACGGTTTCGGTTTTCTCCGGCACGGTCCCTGTTTCGTCCACGGTTTTATGCCAGGTCCAGGTCACTTGCCCCAGGTACTGGGAGGCCTCCACCCGAGAGTCCATACCAATGATAAAGATGGCAACCATCGCCGACAGAAGTACCGCAATACGACCATTGATCTTCATAATTTATCTCCGTTTAGTCTTCTTGCCTGCTTGTCTCAATAACCGAAACTCAAAGAGGCGCAAACCAGGAAAATCCTGGCCGCCTGGAAATTTCATTAACCAATTTTAGCATAGACCATAACCTTTGGACAGCAGCATATCTGGGGCAGCCCCATTATTTTATTCGTTCCAAGTTGCACCTGGGAACGAGGCCAAACCAAAGGGCGACCCAGCGGGTCGCCCCTACGGCAGGCGGGGACGCCTGTCCCACCAATTTTGTCCACAGGCCGGAGGCCTGTGCCACTGACGCCCGCCCTACCAAAATTTGCACAAGCGAGACGCCTGTACCACTATTTCTAAAGGGAAGCCGGGGCCATCGGTCCCGGCTTTCTCTTTTTATATAAGGGGTTGGGGGAGGGAGTTTGAGGGAGGGGGCAGGGGACTTCCACAGGCGAGACGCCTGCGCTACCGGCCCCTGGCCCCCTCCCTCAACATTTCTTCATTTCGGCAGCAGCACCAAATCCACCAGGGGTCCGAGCTCTTCGGCCAGGACGATTTCCAGGCCGGCCTTCACTTCCTCTTCCAGGTCGTTGAGATCCACTTCGTTCTTTTTGGGGAAGACCACGGTATGCACTCCGGCCCGCTGGGCCGCCAGGATCTTTTCCCGGACGCCGCTCACCGGCAGGAGGCGGCCGGAGAGGGTCAGTTCCCCGCTCAGGGCCACGTCCCGGCGGGCGGGACGATTGGTGAGGAGCGATAAGAGGGCCAGGGCGATGGTGACCCCGGCCGAGGGGCCTTCCTTGGGGATGGCGCCGGCCGGAAAGTGGATGTGGATATCGCTGTTACTGAAGAAATCGGGGTCCAGGCCGAACTGCTCGGCGTGGCTGCGGATAAAGCTCAAGGCAGTCTGGGCCGACTCCTGCATGACGCTGCCCAGGGAGCCGGTGAGGATCAGTTGTTTATGCCCCTTCATGCGCGAGGCTTCCACGAAGATAATCTCGCCGCCGAACTCGGTCCACACCAGCCCGGTGGTCACCCCCACCTGGTTGCCGGCTTCGGCCACTTCATGCGCGAATTTGCGGGGTCCCAGAAACTTCTCCACCAAAGCTTCGTCCACGGTGAGGGCGCAAGATTTGCCCTTGTCCTTCAGGCAGAGGCGGGCCAGCTTGCGGCAGACCATGGCGATCTCCCGCTCCAGGTTCCTGAGGCCCGCCTCCCGGGTGTAATCCCGGATGATTTTGGCGATGCCGCCATCGGTGAAGTCGAGGCCCATTTGGTGCAGGCCGTGCTCCCGCAGTTGCCGGGGAATGAGGTAATGTTTAGCGATGTTGACCTTTTCGGCCTCGGTGTAGCCGGGAAAGTAGATGACTTCCAGGCGGTCCAGCAGGGGGGCGGGCAGCTTCTCCACCACGTTGGCGGTGGTGATGAACATGGCGCCGGAGAGGTCGAAGGGCACGTCCAGGTAGTAGTCCACGAAGTGGCTGTTTTGCTCCGGGTCCAGAATCTCCAAGAGGACCGAAGCCGGGTCGCCCCGGAAGTCCTGGCCGATCTTGTCGATCTCGTCCAGCATGAAGACGGGGTTCTTCACTTCCAGGCGCTTCAGCTCGTTGATGATGCGGCCGGGCATGGCGCCCACGTAGGTGCGCCGGTGGCCCCGGAGCTCCGCTTCGTCCCGGAGGCCGGCCAGCGACAGGCGCACGAACTTGCGCTCCAGGGCCTCGGCGATGGCCTGGCCGATGGAGGTCTTGCCGGTGCCCGGGGGGCCGGCGAAGCAGAGGATAGGCCCACGGCTCATCTGCATGTGCCGTTTTTTGTCGACGATTTCCCGCACCGTGTCCCGCAGCTCATCCAGCTTGATGGGCTTGGAGAGATAATGGGCCGCCCCTTTCTTCAGGGCGTCCACCGCGGTGCTCACCGTGGCGTAGCCGGTGACCATGATGATCTCGGTGTGCGGGGCGATCTGCTTCACGGACTCCAAAAGCTGAAGGCCGTCCATCTTTTCCATCTTCAGGTCGGTGAGGACGACGTCGAACTCCTGGGCCTTGACCTTTTCCAGGGCCTCCAGGCCGTTGGCCGCGGTGGTCACCTGGTGCCCTTCTTTCCTGAGGATATATTCAAGATTGGTGCGGGCGATCTCTTCGTCGTCCACCACCAGCACCTGGGAGGTCTGGATGCTGCATAGGGTGCGCACCGCCAGGTACTCGAGGATGCGCTCTTTGACGTGCTTCAGGCCGTAGTGCTGGGACTCGAGGAGGCGTTCGGCCCTTTTTAGGTCCAGATTGTCTTCGGTGACCCGGTTCCAGGGCAGGGAGATCAGGTAGTCCAGGTAATTGAGGCCAATGGAATATTCCGCCACCGACGGGTCGGTCTTCTCCAGGCGTTCCAGTTCCTTCACCGCCACCGCGGCCACGGCCTCGGGCAGGCGGGCTTTTTGCACCGCGGCCCGCAGGTCCACCAACTCCTGGGCCGCCTTGGGGGGGCGCTCCTCTTCGGTTTTCCTGAAAAAGACCATGGCCTTGAGCCTTCCTGTAATTTAATGATCTCCGTGTTTCAGTATAAAGGAAAAGTCCATCTCAGGCAACTTAACCCTGAACGGGGAAAAAATTTAATTCGATGATTTTCTTAAGGAAATTTAGGCAGCCCGCGACACCGTCTGCCAAGCGTTGCGTTTTGCAATCTTTCCCAGGCAATTGTTACACTTTGCACATAATAAAATAACTTGCTGAATTTATTATAAAATTAAATGGGGCAAAAATTCCCGTTGCATTGTGCAATGGAGACGCTGGCTGCTGGTTTCAGCTTGATCGAAAAAATAGATGGTAATTCAGCTACTTAGCTAAACAGGTAAATTTGGCAAGGTTCTTGTATCTAACTTGGTCGAGACTAAATCAGACCAGGACGGACATTATGAAGGATCAGAAGAACAAAACAAACGAGGTGGTCGAGAACGAGGCGGGAATGGTTCCCTTTTCAATGAGTCAGGCCGCCGCTGACGGCCGGTCCTCCCAGGTGAAGCGCAAGATCCTGGTGGTGGGCAAGGAGCATGCCTTTACCCCCGGGGTGATAGATTACGCCGTCAGCCTGGCCCAACGGTTGGGCTACGACCTCGTCGGCATGAATCTCAAGCCCGCGCTGGAGCAACCGGGCAAGTTCTTCTCACCTTACAACCAGCACCTCCGGGCCAAATTCACCAAGCAGGCCCGGGAGGCTTGGGAGAAAACCAAAACCGGCCTGCAGCAGCAGGGCATCCGCGGCGAGCACGTGGTGAGATTCAACGACGTGGCCAAGGCCGTGAAAGACTTGAACCAGCGAGTCAAGCGGATAGATTTCGTGATCGCCGATGTGGGCATCAATAGCGAGGAGATCACCGGAGAGATTCCTCTCCCGGTCTTCAGCATTTCCGGATACGAAGGAGAACAGGTTATGGCGCAGGAACAGGAAAGAAGCAGCAGCAGGCTGGTGGGCAAAACCATTGCTTTAGGGCTGGGCTCCGTGGCCATCTATGCCGCGGTCTTTTGGAATTCCGGCAGCGTGATGCAGTACTTCACCAAGGGCGGCTGGTTTGCGGCGCTGCCCGTCGCCACGGTGTTCCTGGTCTCTTTTGTGCACGGCGCTTTTGCCTCAAACCTCTGGTCGTGCTTGGGGATCGAAGCCACCAAGAAGGTGCAGCCCCGGGTGGCCCCGCGGCCCGCGGCGAGAAAGCGTCCCCGGCCGCAACTGCGCCTCAATGCTTAGTTCCTGGTTCATAACCGGGCCCAGATTCGAAGACCTTTGCGATTATCGATAAGGAGAAACCAAAATGCATGATATCGCCGGCGAAGCGGTGCAATTCATAGACTTAAACACGATGAACATCCTGTTCCTATTCGTAGTGGGCTTTATCGGCGGCCTGGTGAGCGGCTTCATCGGCTCCGGCGGCGCCTTCGTCCTGACCCCCGGCATGATGAGCCTGGGGGTGGTGGGCACGGTGGCGGTGGCCAGCAACATGTGCCACAAGTTCCCCAAGGCCATGGTGGGCGCCTACAAGCGCTTCAAGTACGGCCAGGTGGACATCAAGCTGGGCCTGGTGATCGCGGCCTCCGCCGGGTTGGGGGTCTGGGTGGGCATCAAGATCCAGGAAATGATCCTGGCCGCCTGGGGCCAGGCCGGCTCCAACCTTTACGTCAGCCTCTCCTTTGTGGTCATCCTGGTGGTCGTGGGCGGCTACGTCTTCTATGATGCCTATAAGACCCAAAAGACCGGCGGCGAAGAAAAGGTCTCCTCGCTGGCCCTTTGGCTGCAAAAGATCGAACTGTGGCCCATGATGACCTTCAAAACGGCCAACATCCGCATCTCCATGTGGTTCACCCTTCCCATCGGCTTCGCCACCGGCATGTTGGCGGCCACCATCGCGGTGGGCGGCTTCATCGGGGTGCCCGGCATGATCTACGTCCTGGGGGCTTCCGGCCTGGTGGCTTCGGCCACGGAACTGGTCGTCGCCTTCGTCATGGGCTTCTTCGGCACCATTAAGTGGGCCATGCACGGCATGGTGGACATCCGCCTGACCCTCATCATCCTGGCCGGGTCCCTGATCGGAGTGCAGCTGGGCGCCATCGGCACCACCTACGTCAAAGAGCACATGATCAAGGTGGTCATGGGCACCATCATGATCATCGTGGCCGTGAGCCGGGCCCTGGCAGTGCCGCAGTACCTGAAAGAGCTGGGCTTCATCTCCATGAGCCCCACTACCCTGAATATTCTCTCCAAGGCCAGCTTCGTGATCATGTGCCTCGCCCTGGCCGTCGGTTCCTTCATCATCCTGGGGGCCATGTGGAAGGCCAAGCGGGCCGAATCGGCCGCCAAAAAGGCCGCCGATTACTCCCTGGCCGAAGAGAGCTATGGGTAAGTGCAGCGCAGAAATTTGGGGGAGGGGCTAAGGGCAAAAGCCCTTACCCTTACAAAAAACTCCCCCGAACCCCCACCCCCAATCCCATATGTGAAAAAAGTAGGGGCGACCCGCCGGGTCGCCCTTTTTACTTATAGCAGGGCTTGGGGGGAGGGAGGGCGGGGGATCACTTACATCCCCCAGCCCCCTGTAGGGTCAGTGGATAATCATTTCATTAACTTTTCCCCGAAAGTTAATCAATTTCCTCTCCCCGCGCTTGTTTTCTCCTTTCCTTGACAAGACAATCCCTCTTGTGGCAATGTGAACACATGTGAGGAAGCAAAGAGGAGATTATGTCCAAGTTTCTCAGATTTTTGATGATATTCGCTTTTTTATTTGTTTGCCAAACTCGTGCTTTTGGGCAATCTTCCCCCAAACCCCCGCCTATTCGGAATTATCAAGAATATCGGATATTGATGAAGGCTCTAAATGATGTGAATAGGGAGAAGGGCCTACCCCCGGTCAAACCCTTGTCCAAAATGGAATGGGAACGTCTCCACAATCAAAAGCCCACGGTTTACAAAGAGGGTGAAAAAGAGTTATTAGACGCTTCATTTAATGGTGAAACAGAAAAAGTAATTCAACTACTCAATGAAGGTGTAAATATTGAGGCAAAAGCTAGCGATGAAGGGACCCCTTTGATGTATGCAGCATTAAAAGGACATGCAGATGTGGTTAAGGCCTTGATCGAGAAAGGTGCAAAGCCTAATGCCAGAGATAGCAATAGATGTACAGCTTTGATGGAAGCTGCATCGGGGGGGTATGTTGAAGTGGTAAAGATTTTGCTTAAAGCAGGAGCAGACCCTAATGCCATAGCAAAAGATGGCACAACCGCCTTAAAATGGGCGAAATCAAAAGGGTATGGCGATGTAGTTGGAATACTAAAGAATGCTGGAGCAAAAAGATAGTCTTAATGTGAGGATCCAAAGGGGCAACCCGTTGGGTCGCCCTTCTTTCCTCGGTAACCGGGCTTCCGCCGGTGCAGCACAGGCGAGACGCCTGTGCCACTGGCCTTTACCCTAAAAAATCCCCCAAAACTCCAATCCCATATTTCAATGTAGGGCATTGCCTTCCAAACAAGTAAGGGCGACCCAACGGGTCGCCCTTACTTATAGGGGGTTGGGAGGGGAGTTTGAGGGGAGGGCGGGGACATGCGTCCTGCGCTACAGGGACTGAAGCCGTGCGCACCCTGTGCTTCGGGGGTGGCTTAAGGAGTCGTAAAAGGAGAACAAGGAAAGGCGATGAAGGGCCTTTATTTGAAATCCTCCCCCAAGACCCATTTATTGAATTGCCCCCAAAAGCAAATGGCCGACCCGGTTTTCACGAATCGGCCATTCTCCTGCTCCGGCAAGGTATGGTAGCAGGAACCACCTTTGCCGCTATTCCCTGCCCCGTCTTGACTGCCCTGCCTCGCCATATTTCAGACAAGACCTTGGAAAACAACAGTCAAAGGAGCAAAGAGTAAGTATAATATATCTCGTAATTCATCTCCTGTCAAGGCGTAGATGAAAAAAAATTCCTTTGGATTCCACCTTTTTTTTCGGTGGCGTCGGCGTCCGCCGGCGCGGCACAGGCGAGACGCCTGTGCCACCAAAATCTTCCTCCCCTGGTCCGAAAACTAAAAACTAAAAACTCGAAACTCGAAACTTAAGGAAATGGTGGGCAGTGCCCACCCTACATTTAACTATGGTCGCCCTTTTCCCTTGGGTAACCCGGCTGAAGAGCCTATGCCACCAACAGAAAACAGAAAACAGAAAACAGTCTTTTTAACTCGCCGCCTCTTCCGGTCTTAGGCACTTCAAGCTGTAGTCCTCATTCTTGAAGGCCAGGAGGCAGCGTTCCAGGACGTTCTCCGAGGACAGGGCCAGGTCCAGTTGGCGGCAAAAGGCCATGAGCAGGCCCGCCAGTTCCATGATCGCATCGGTTTCCAGTTGGGAATACTTCACCAGCCGGCCCTGGACCAAATCGCCCTTGACCTGGGCCTTGAAGCCCATCTCGTCCAGGATCTGCTTGAGCAGCCGGGCCCGGCGCTCCCGGCGCTGCACCGCCGCGGCCCCGCCCTTGAACTGGAAGCTGATGTAATTGTCGTTGCGCTCCTCCGAGATGTAGGCGTCCACCAGGCCGAAGTGGTAGCCCAGGCGGGAATTGAAGTTGAGGTAGGAGTCGGTGATGATGGCGAAGCTCTTGCCCCCCAGGCCCCGCTCCCCTTTGCCCATGTCGTACATGGTGTTGGCGAACACCGAGATGAAGCCCTTCAGGTCCGGGGCCACCTGCCCGGCCCAGCTCACCCCGGGATGGTGAAAGCCCCGCAGCAGGGCTCGAAAGGGCCGGGAGAGGATGTCGTCTTCGCTCACGGTCTCCTGGCCGCTGACCTTCAGTCCGCCGCCCAGGTCCAGGATGAAGAGGTTCAGGGGCAGGTCGGTGGCCAGACGGCTGATGCGGCTGGCATCCAGGGTCCGTTCCACGTCCCGGTTGAACATGGCGTCCATGGCCTTTTCGTGGCAAAAGCGGGTGAGGTCGTGCAGGGTCCGGCAGTTGCCCGCCTGGAAATCCGGGCTCTCCGGGTCAAGGAGATTCAAGGGGGTGGCCAGCTTCAGCAGGCGCCGCAATTTTTGAAACACCGGGGAATTGCGCAGGTCTTCATCGGTCTTCGGCTGGCGCTCCAGGAGTTCGGTGACGATGCCGGGGTAGACCCGGGCGGCGTCGGCGTCCACCGTGACGATCTGGCCGGGGATAAGCACCCGGGTGGCCCCGCCCACGTCCACCAGGGTGGGGATGCGGAACTCCCGGGCCAGGATGGTCATGTGGTCCGTGGGACTGCCCACTTCGGTGATGATGGCGGCGATCCGGTCCATGGCCAGGACCAGGCGGGCCGAAGGCTGCTTGGCCACCACCACCGCCCCGGGGGGGATGCCGGCCACGTCTTCGTCGTGCAGGAAGAGGTGGACCCGGCCGGCCACGGCGCCGCCCACCGCCCGGATGCCGAAGTTCAGCAGCGGCGGCACCGCCGGTTCCGCCGGGCGTTCCCGGGGGGCGGCGGCGAAGCTGGGGGTGCTCACCCGCAAGGGGCGGGACTGGAGGATGACGATATTGCCGGCTTCCCCCACGGTCCATTCGATGTCCTGGGGACCGCCGAAATGGTCCTCCAGGATGAGGGCGATTTCCGTTAGGGTCCGGGCCTGGACGTCGGTGAGGGAGGGCGCTGAGGCCTGTTTCGCCGGCAGGGTCACTTCCGCCACCCCGCCATTGGGTTGGCAGGCCAGGGCCACGGGCTTCCCCGTCACCCGCCGCTGTTTGATGGCATGGCCTTCCTGGCGTGAGACCACGTAGAGATCCGGGGAGATGGTGCCGTCCACTGCGTACTTGCCCAGGCCCCAGACCGAGGTGATCAACACGGTTTCATTATCCGGGGCGTGGGGGTCCTGGGAAAACATCACGCCGCTGGCCCGGGCCGGCACCATGGCCAGGACGCCCACCGCCATGGGCAGCTCATTGACGGAGAAATGCTGGTATTTCCAATAGAAAATAGCCCGGGAAGTGAATTTGCTGGCGATGATTTCCTTGTAGTGCTCCGGCAGTTCGGCGGCGTCGACGTTGAGCAGGGTGGCGAACTGGCCGGCAAAGGAAAACTCGGTGTCCTCCCCAACGGCGCTGGAGCGCACCGCCAGCCAGGGGGTCGGCAGATTATGGGCCGCCCGGCGGAGGGCGTCCTCCAGGTCCGGGGGCAGCGGCGCCCGGCGGATCAGGTCCTGGATCTCCTGGCTCACCAATTCCAGGCTCTCCAGGTCGTGGATGGGGGCCTGGGACAACCTGGCCTCCAATTCACCGACCAGATTCGCCCCCTCCAGAAAGTGCTTGTAGGCCGAGGCGGTGACGGCAAACCCCTGGGGCACAGGCAAGCCGATGCGGTTGCCGATCTCCCCCAGGTTGGCCATCTTGCTGCCCACAGCAGTGGCCAGTTCCCGGTTCAGGGCCGACAGGGACAAAACCAAGGGGGTTTCCGGGATGATGGGAACCGCGGCCAGCTCCCGGCCAATCTCTTGGGTGAGGCCCCGGCAAATGGCGGTCAGCTCGGCATAGCGCCCCTCGGTGAGCAGGTCGAGCTCGCCCACCATCCCCGAGACGCTGGCCACCAGGCTCTCCGCCTGGGTCTCGAGATAACCGGTGTCAAAGAGAAATTCTCCGGAGAGCTTTTCCTCCATGTCGGCCATGATTTCCAGGGCCTGGTTGTTTGCCGTCAACAGGCGGCGAAAATGGCCGAACTGTTCCTGCAGGCGGGACGTTTCGTCCACTTCTTCTTTCAGGAATCGCCGCAGGAATTTGAACATTGTTAGTAGCCAGTAGTCAGTATAATCAAAGGATCCTTGACTGTTAGGTTTTCATCGAAGCTATAAGCCCATTTATAATGCGTCCCACCTCCGAAGCCTGCTCCAATAATTTGGTAACCTCTGTTTCAGTTATATATTCAAGATTTTTGGCTATCATAATTTGGGTTTCCAGCTCTGATAATGATCCTCGGGCATTTCCTAAAAATACTCGAAATTCTCCCTTGGATATACGTCCCTGGCCTTCGGCGATATTACTGGGAATAGAAACTGCGGCTCTACGAAGTTGGCTTGTGAGCCCAAAAATCTCTTCCTTTGGCAGTGTTTTTGTCAGGCGATAAATCTCGGTGACCAAATCCATAGCCTTTTGCCAGCCAATCAAATCCATATAATATCTGGTCATATTTCATTTACCCCACTCCTCATAGCAACTTCAAGAATCAGCCACCAGCCACTGACCGCTATCTACTAACTGGCTACTGGCTACTGACTACTGGCTACTGTTTTTTCAGCGCCGCCAGTTCCCCCTGCATCCGCTTCCACTCCAGGGCCCGCCGGATGGTGATGAGGATGGTCTCCTTGCGGAAGGGTTTGGTGATGAAATCGTAGGCCCCTTTCTGGATGGCCTCCTCGGCGGTCTCAATGGTGCCGTAAGCGGTGATGATGATGATGGGCATGCCTGGGTCGAGCTTCTTAATAATATCGATGAGGTCCATGCCGTCCACCAGGGGCATCTTCAGGTCGCTGATCACCAGGTGGTAGCGGTCCTCCTGGAGCAGTTTGCTCACCTCCATGGGATTGTTGGTGGTATTCACCTCGTAGCCGGTTTTATCCATCAGGATGGTCTTTAACAATCTGAGCATGTTGGGTTCGTCGTCCACGACTAATATCCGTTCCGGCATATCATCCTCCTGGGGTTGGGCCGTTTGCCGCATTACGGGCTATTTTAAAGCTTCGGTTTGCTTTAATTATATCATTCTATTAATGGTTATGCGCCGTGGGCGCCCTGCCTTTAACTGCTCTCTGCTTTCTGCTCGCTGCTTACCGCCTCCTCTTCGGCGATGGGCAGATAAACGGTAAAGGTAGTCCCGTGTTTCTCGGGATATTCCGCCGCCGGGAAGGTGGTGAAGATGATGTTGCCGCCGAATTTGCTGATGATGCCATAGCTCATGGACAGGCCCAGGCCGGTGCCTTCGCCGGTCTTTTTGGTGGTAAAGAAGGGATCGAAGATCTTGGTCTGGGCTTCCAGGGGGATGCCGTTGCCGGTATCGCTGAATTCAATGGCCACCCGGTTGCCGTCCGGGGCCGGCTTGGTCGTCACCGTCAGCACCCCGCCGCCCTTCATGGCGTCCCGGGCGTTGTTGATCAGGTTGATGAAGACCTGTTGCAGTTCCTGAGGATCGCCCCCGGCCATGGGCAGTCCCGGGGAGAAATGGCTTTCCAGGCGGATCTTTCTGGTCAACAGGGTATTTTTCACCACCGCCAGGGTCTTTTCCAGGAGTGGGTTGATATCGGTCCTGGTCTCGGTGCGCTCCGGGGTCCGGGAGAAGGTGAGGAGATTTTCCACGATCTTCTTGCAGCGTAGGCCCTCCTCCTCGATGACCTGCAGGGTTTCGTGGATGTCGGGGAGTTCCTCGGTCTGTCCCAGCAGGTGTTCGGTAAACCCGAGGATCACGGTCATGGGGTTGTTGATTTCGTGGGCCACTCCGGCGGCCAGGGTGCCGATGGAGGCCAGCTTCTCCATGTTGATCAGCCGGTCCTCGATGGACTTGCGGCCGGTGATGTCCCGGGAAATGATCTCATAGGCGAAGATCTGCCCCTGTTCGTCTTGAATCCCCACGATGCTGGTGGAAAACCAGAATTCCTGTTCGCCGATGGCCACCTGGTGGCGCATGGACCGGACCCGGCCGGTCTCCTTCACCTCCCGCAGCCAATCCATGTGGAACTCCGCCGACTTCTGGGCAAAAATATCGCCAATGGTACGGTCTATGAATTCTTCCTCCCGGCCTCCGGTCTGGTTGGCGGAGCCGCTCAAAGCCCGGGAAAATAGCCTGGCGGCAAAGCGATTGATGGATAATATTCGGCCGTGGTCATCTACGGTATAAATGAGGTCCGCGGCATTTTCCACCAGGCCCTGGTAACGGGCTTCGGATTTCTGCAATTTATCCTTCTGGCGGGTAACCTCCTGCTCCAGGCTTTCGGAAAACTGCCGCTCATAGCGAAAGTTCAACATGACGATGGTACCGGAGAGAACGACGAGGCCGATGATCACTTGCAAGAAGAATTGGCGCATATAGAGGGAATGTACTACGCCCTCCACTTCGCTGGCCGGAGCCACCACCGCCACCGACCAGGAGGGCAGCGGAGTGGCGCTTTGCACGAAGGCCGGGTCTCCCAAGTGCACCGGGGCATAAGCGATGAGCTTCTGGATTTCCCCGGCCACCCCTAAAATGCCCCGATGCCACCCGGAGATGTAAGTGCCCCAGCCCTCCTTGCCGGCCAGCATCTTTTCCCGCTGGATTTCATTGATGGCGTCGAAGGAAATGGCGGGCATCCGCGCCTTGCGCACGATGAAGGCGTTTTTGCCGATGAAGTCCCGCTCCGGGTGGCTCAAAAAGATCCCCTCGTTGTCCATGATCCAGGCATAGCCGGTCTTGCCGCTCTTGATCTGCTGGGTGAATTTGCTGGCCAACTGCTGGCTGTCGATGTAAAAGACCAGGATCCCGGCGAAGGCCCCCGAGGGTTGGGGATGGCTCTCGTCCACCGAGACCTCATAAGTGGGCACGGCCATCACCGTGATGAGGCGGCCGACAAAATTGGGGACCTGGGTGGACACCGGGCTCACATAGACCAGGCTTTTGTTTTCCGGGTTGGCGGCCCATTCCAGATAGGGGGCCTCCTTGAAGGAGCCAGTGGTGATGTGGTCCAGACCCCGGCCGTCCACCAGGTGGGCCCGTTGGCCGGCGGCATCGATGCGGAGGATCTCCACCAGTCCTTCCTCCCGGACGCTGGCCAGGGTGGCCCGCATGCGGTTGGCCCAGGTGAGGGGTTCCAGGTACTGAATGGAAGGGGAGAAGTTGAGGGTGGAGAGCTCCCGCTTCAAGAAGTTGATGTTCTGCTCCAGAAGGCTGGCGGTGTGCCGGGCCAGCACCAGTTGCTGCTGGTTGAAGTCTTCCTTGACGATCTCCCGCATCTGGTTGGCGCTCTTGAACCCCAGGTAGATGCTGGTGCCCAGCAGGGTGAGATTCACCACCAGCATCAAGGCCAGGGCGTGCCGGGAGATCAGGAAAGGGAAGCGCCACATCAGGCCATCATCCTCATGTTTTTAAAGAAAATTGATCAGTGCCGTCGGATTCGATCCATTAAAACACAAACGCCGCTAGTAATCCAGTCAACCCACTTTACCGGTGCCGTTAAGTCGCTGTTTCTTCTTCCATGTTAGCCAATCCGGGGTATCCGGTCAAGCAAACTCCCGGAAAGGCGGCCGCGGGAATATGGTCTGTTGAAGAAGCGAAGGTCTGCCCGGTTCCTGGCAAGTGCTGATGACTTGCGGTCAAGAGAACAATCTTGTTCACAAATGAACCCTGCTTGATGCTGCGCTCCTGGGAGAAAAAGGCGGCTCCCCGCCAAGAGAGCCGCCCGTCAAAGGGGATTATTGCGAGCCCACCGAGCTAATCAGATTTGACCACCAATACTGAACAGGGGGAGTAGGTCACCACCTTGGAAGCGGTGCTCCCCAGGAAGGACGAGGTCTTACCGGCCAGACCCCGGCTGCCGATGACGATCATGTCGGCCTTCTCTTTCTTGGCCACCGCGACGATTTCCTCTGCCGGGGAGGACCCGATGGCCAGGATCACCTCGGGAGTGATGCCGCATTTTAGGGCGGCTTCCTTGCCCTTGGCCAGGGCCACTTCCGCCTGGGCCTTCATCTTGTCGGCGATGTACCGGCCTTCTTCCAGTTCGGGCATTTCGATGCTCACCGACATCAGGATCATGGCGGAGAATGGCTGGGCCTTGGCCAGATCACAGGCGGATTCCACGGCCTTCATCGAATAATCCGAGCCGTCCACGGGCACGAGCAGCTTCATGGCTTCACCTCTTTCACCGCATAGGCTGCTTTCTCAGCCTGCTCCTTCTTGAACCCTTGATACAACTTGAACGTTATCACCACGCACATGCCCAGGGCGGCGCACATCACTACCCAGGCGGCCGTGACGGTCATGTTGAATTGCTTCAGGGCCACCGAAGTGCCCGCCAGAATGATCATGATGGCAAAGAGCAGGCGGATGCCGTAGCCCCGGATGTACTTGACCGCGGTGACGCCGATCTGGGCCCCGATGGCGGCCCCGAAGAGCATCAGGACGGCGGCGATGATCTCCACCCGGCCTTTGATGCCGTAAGTGAAGCAGCCGTAAGCCCCGGAAAAGAGCACCGAGAACAGGTCGGTGCCCACCGCGATGGCCGTGGGGCAGCCGATCAGGTAAATCAGGGCGGGCATGCGAATGAAGCCGCCGCCGACTCCCAGGAGACCGGAGAGCCAGCCGGTAAATAGAAAAACCCCGCTCACCGTCCAAAAGGAGATGGTGATCCCCGAGGCCGGGAAGTGGATCATGGGCGGCAGGTTCCAGGACTTCTTGGCCGGCCGGGCCATCCCCGACCTGGCCGCCTCCGCCACCTTGGCCGCCTGGGCAGCCGCCCGCTTATCTTTGGTCATGTAGTCGTAGAGCATATAAATGCCCAGGCCGAAAAGCAGGAACATGTATAAATAACGCACCACCGGTCCGGCTATGCCCAGTTTGGTCAGCCACATGACGTTCTGGGCGCCGATCTCCACCCCGATGACCGAACCGACGATGGACAGCAGGCCCAGCTTCATATCCACATTGCCCATCTTGCGGTGTTTGGCGGTGGCCACGATGGATTTGCCGAAGATGTGGGCCAGGTCGGTGCCGATGGCATAGGCCATGGGAAAGCCGAAGATGTTCAAGGCCGGAGTCACCACCCAGGCGCCTCCCACCCCGAAGAAGCCGCCCAACACCCCCACCGAGAAGCCGATGGCCACCAGGATGAGGGCGTTGAATTGCATTTCGGCAATTGGTAAGTAGACATTAAAGATATCCAACATCAGAAAGATCCTCCATACCGGGTGCTATTCATGGTGTTCGATCTTGCTTACTTCCATGCCCACCATCTTTAAGAAGATATCGGTCACAAACGCGATGAGCATGCCCACTACGCCCATGAGAGCCGTAACCATAATGGCGTAAAGCCACATATTGTTGTTATACCAGTCGGCAAAAAAGTAATTTATGCCACTCAAGTTCGCCAGGTTCACCTTCTTTTCCAACGGTTCGGCTTTTTCCGCCGCGGCCCAGACCAGGGCGGGCACGGCCAGCAGTAAAAAATTAAGAATGAGTGCCGCAAACCTTTTCAATGTTGTTCACCTCCCTCCGGAATGTCACCTTTCAGCAACCCGGGAAGCTCGTGTCCAGGGTTAGGTTCATACCATTCTTGGCAATGCCCGTGCCAAGCCTGGCGCAAAAGTTCCGGAAGATTAACTATCTGGAAATTGGCAAAAATTCGGCAGACATGGGAACTTTTGTCTGCCCCTGAAAAGATTTCCCTGTCAGGAATTTTTACAATTTGTAAAAGCATTACCGCATCATTTTTGATCGGCAAATAAGGTCTTTTCCATGAAATGGCGAGGGCTGGAAGGGGAGGTTGCCGCGGCCCGGGGCCAGGCTGAGAAAAAATTCACTAGGTGGTGAAAAAATGTTATCTATCGGGGGCAAGTCGAGGTAAATTTTGAGTAGGGAATTTTATGGGTTGGCTTGACCTCTTCCGGCGAAAAAAGAAAACGGCTGCTCCGGCCTCGACTCTGAAGGAAATCTGGCGCGGCTTTCAGCAGGTCCTTGCCCTCAATAACGAGGCCCTGGCCTTGATGGGGGACCTGGAAGAGAAGCTGTCGGCTCATGAGGGCCTGGACCTCAAGTACTGGGCCTCCCAAATCGACCTCTTGGACCGTCATTTTGTCAACCTGGTCTCGGCCCTGCAAAGCATGTCCGGGAGGCGCTGGACGGAACTGGAGGTTTCCCGGCAGCGTATTCGGGATGCTATCCAGCAGCGGTTGGCCGAGCGGTGCCTGCTCCCCGGTCCCCTGCTGGTGCGCCTGGAGGAGGCCGGCCCCGAACTGCTTGCCATCCTGGGCGGCAAGGCCGGCAACCTGGCCCGGGTGAAGAATCACTTGGGTCTGCCGGTGCCGGACGGGGTGGTGGCTACCTTGGAGGCTTACCAGGTCTTCATGAAGCAGGAGGCAGGGGGCGAGGAGGGCACCCTGCTGGCCCGGATCAAGGCGCGGCTGGCCGCACTTGACCTGTCCGACCCGGTGGCGGTGGCGGCGGCCTCCCGGGACATCAGGACCATGGTTCTGGCTCAACCCATCCCCGAGGCCTTGCAGCAAGGTTTGCTTGCCGAATCCCAGAGGTTGGCCGCAACCGGCCCGGAAGCCTGGCTGACGGTGCGCAGCAGCGGCGGCCGGGAGGACCTGGGCGCCACCTTCGCCGGGCAGTACGAAAGCTTCCTGGGAGTGGCCCCGGCAGAGGTGCCCCAGCGCTGGCGCCAGGTGGTGGCCAGCCAGTTCGGGGAGCGGGCCATGATTTACTTCAAGCTCCAGGGCCTCCTCCCCGAGGACGCGGCCATGGGGGTGCTGGTCCAGCGCCTCATCGAGGCTCGGGCCGCGGGGGTCATGTTTACCACCGACCCCGAAGGCTGCGACCCGGACCGGCTGCTGGTGAGCGCCACCTTGGGCCTGGCCGCGGACCTGGTGAGCGGCGTCGTGAGCCCCGATGAATTCATCGTCTCCAAGAAGACCGGGCGGTTGCTGCATGCCAGTCTGGGCCGCAAGGAATACTGCCTCGCCGTGCGGGACGGTCGCCTGACCCGGCTGCCGTTGACCCCGGAACTGGCGGCGGCCCCGGCCTTGCAGGAGGGCGACCTGGAGCAACTGGCCGGCATGGCCCGCCTTCTGGAAGGCTACTACCGTTACCCCCAGGTGGTGGAATGGGCCCAGGACCAGGACGGACGCCTCTATGTCATCCAGTCCCGGCACCTGCAAAGCCGCGAGGCCGATTCAGGTCGGCCTCGGGCCGAAGAGCCCGTGGCCGGCGGTGAGTTGCTGCTGGAGGAAGGACACACCGGCGCCCCCGGGGTGGCGGCCGGGCCGGTATTTTATTGGCCCGAAGACGGCCACCAAGCCCAGGTGCCCCAGGGCGCGGTCCTGGTGGCCCCTCGCGCCACGCCGCAGCTGGCTCCGGCGCTGCCCCGGGTGGCGGCCATCGTCACCGCGGTGGGTTCGGCCACGGGACATCTGGCCCTGGTGGCCCGGGAATACGGCATTCCGGCCCTGGTGGACGCCCCAGGGGCCGGGTCTTTGCCCGCCGGCGAGGTGGTGACCGTGGACGCCGACCACGGCCGGGTCTATCGGGGCCGGGTGGAGGAGTTGCTGCGCCGGCAAGTCCGCCGCGCCCCCAAGGCGCCGCCGCCGGTCCTGGAGAAGCTGCGGGCGGTGCTGGACCTCATCACTCCCTTAACCCTGGTGGACCGCCGCAGCCCAAATTTCCGCCCGGAGAACTGTCGCACCTACCAAGACATTACCCGTTTTGCTCACGAAAAGGCCATCCAGGTGATGTTCGGCCTGATGGACGAGGTGGCCCAGGGCCGGGTGCCGGCCCTCAAGCTCCTGAAGCTCAAGACCGACCTGCCCCTTAACCTGCATCTGGTGGATCTGGGTGACGGCCTGGCCGGCTACGATACCCCGGTGCCGCCGGAAAAGATCATCTCCCGGCCCATGCGGGCCCTGTGGCGGGGCATCAGCCACCCGGGCATCACCTGGGCCGGACCGGTCCCGGTGGATCTGGGCGGCTTTCTGCAGGTCCTGGGCCAGTCGGCCATCCGACCCCCGGAGCAGTTTTGGGACAAGACCTACGCCATCGTCGGGGCCAACTACGTCAACTACGCCTGTCGCCTGGGCTACCATTTCCAGAGCGTCGACAGCTACCTGGGCGAGGTGCCGGCGAACAATTACATCCACTTCACCTTCAAAGGCGGGGCCGCGGACGACACCCGGCGCATCCGGCGCATCCGGCTCATCGCCACGGTCCTGGAGCATCTGGGCTTTGATATGGAGATTCACGGTGACATCATCCGGGCCCGCTTCCGTAAACGGCCCGCGGCGGAAACCGAAGAGCGCCTGGACCTCCTGGGGCGCCTGATGGCCTACGTGCGTCAGATGGACATGCTCATGAGCGACGATTCCATGCCCGAGATCCTGGCGCGGCGTTTCCTGACCGGCCACTACGAACGCCCCGGCCAGGAGGAGGCGGCGCCGGAAGGGTAGGGCGGGGCGTCTCGCCGACCCACCGCATGCCTGGGAATATTGGAAGTGTAGGGGCGGTTCTCGAACCGCCCTACCAAACTTTTTTTATAGCATCACCCGGTACCCCTGGATTGGTAGACCTTGAAGCTTTATCCTAAATAACAAAAGGCACAGGCAATCATGAATGCGGAAAAATCCCTAACCTGCCCCGGGTCGTGGGAGAGCCTGCTGGTCTGCACCGACGGCTCCGACGAGGGCGGCAATGCGGTAACCCAGACCCTGGCCCTGGGCCAGGCCTGCGGCAGCAAGGTTTACGTGCTGCAGTTGGTGGAAATCGTCCCCGAATTCGAGGCCGTGGCTCCGGACCTGCGGGCCTGCCTGGAAGAGGAGATCCACCGGCAGAAGGTCGCCACCGCCTCCGAGGCCGCCCTGAAGGGGGTACAGCTGGAATACCGGGTGCTCCACAGCGTCTCGCCCTTCGCCGCCATCGTGGCGGAGGCCGACCAGATTCAGCCCGGTCTCATCCTCATGGGGCGCTACGGCCGCACTGCCCTGTTAGGCCTGGCCATGGGTTCCGTCACCGCCCGGGTCATCGGGTTGAGCTCTGTTAACGTCCTAGTGGTGCCCCAGGGGGCGCCCCTGAGCTTTAAGCGGCTGCTCATCGCCTCGGACGGCTCCCCCTACAGCGACGCCGCCCTAACCGAGGCCATCGCCATGGCGAGCCGGGCCCACGGCGAGCTCCTCGGCGTGGCGGTGGCCCGTGAAGAAGGGGAGATTCTCGAGGCCCAGGAGATCGTCCACCGGATGATGACCGCGGCTAACCGGGAAGGGATCTCTTTCCAGGGCTTCTCGCCTCAGGGGCTGGCGGCCGATGATGGCATCATCCAGGTGGCCCTGGAAAATCATGTGGACCTCATCATTATGGGAAGCCACGGCCGCACCGGCTTTAAGAAGCTGCTCATGGGCAGCGTCACCGAGCGGGTCATCGGCCAGACTCCATACCCGGTGCTGGTGGTGAAGAAAAGATAGTTTTCTGTTTTCTGTTTCCTGTTTTCTGTGGTAATGAAGGAAAAACATTTTAAAATAACATTTGGTTAAGCAAGCTGAGGTTAGCATAAAAACTCTTAATTTCTGTTTTTAGATTTTTTTTTACAGAAAACAGAAAACAGAAAACGGAAAACAGGAGCTTCACATGACCTCCCCCGCCCATCTGGAGAAATTGCTGGTCTGCACCGACGAGTCCCCGGACAGCCAGGGGGCCGTCACCGTGGCCCTGGACCTGGGTAAGGCCGCCGGCTGCAAGGTCTTCCTCCTCCAGGTCCTATCCTTCATCCCCATGTACGAATTGCAGACCCCGGATCTGGTGCCGCCGGCCACGATTAACCTGGAGATGCAGGCGGCCCAGGAAGCCGCGGTGAAGAGCCGCCTGGAGGCCTGGCGCGACAAGGCCGCCGAGCTGGGAGTGGATCTGGAGCCCCGTCTCCGCACCAGCGCCTCCGCTTACGCAGGCATCCTGGAGGAGGCCGAAGCCCTCCAGCCGGACTGGATCATCATGGGCCGCCACGGCCTGACCGGCCTGGCCCGGCTCCTGATGGGCAGCGTCACGGCCCGGGTCATCGGCCACAGCCCCTTTAACGTCCTGGTGGTCCCCCAAGGCGCGGCCCTGGAATTCAAGCGCCTCCTGGTGGCCTGCGACGATTCCCCTTTCGGCGCCGCCGCCTGGCAGGAGGCCCTGAGCATCACCCAGCGGATGGGGAGTCACTTAACCGGGATAGCCGTGGCCGCCACCGACGGCGAGGTCAAGACGGCCAGCGCAGTGGTGCGGAAGATGGAGGCCGAAGCCAACATGCGGGGCGTGCCTTTAGAGACCGCAGTGCCCCAGGGGCAGCCCGACCAGGCCATCATCATGTTTGCCCAGGCCAAGAAGGTGAATCTCATCATCCTGGGGAGTCACGGCCGCACCGGCCTGCGCAAACTCCTGATGGGCTCCGTGGCCGAACGGGTCATCGGCCAGGCCCCCTGCCCGGTCCTGGTGGTAAAGAAGAAGTAAAAGACAGTTTTCGGTTTTCGGTGAGGAAATCGCGGTTAGTGCGCCCGGTGCACCCCGCACTGTAATGACGTTAATAATGATTTTGTCAGATTGCTGATATTGGCAAGTTATTTATCTATTCAATGGCAAGGGGATGGATGCCCTAATCGGTTAATAAACCGGTCAAAAACCCCAAGGAAGTTCTTCAAAGAGGCAAGGGATTTTAGATGTTAATCATCCCTTAGACGGTACCCCACACCCGGTTCCGTCAAGAGATACTGGGGGCGCGTAGGGTCGTCTTCCAGTTTGCGGCGAAGGTTGAGGATGAAGATACGCAAGTAAGCATTTTGTTCAACATAAGACGGTCCCCAAACTTCTTTTAATAATTGCCTATGAGTGACTACCTTCCCCCGATGTTTCAGCAGGACTGAAAGAAGTTTATATTCGATGGGGGTCAGGTGAACTTCGTCCTGGCTGCGCAAGACTATGCGCCGCTCAAAATCCACCTTGATCTTGCCCAAAGAATAGATGGGCGTTTGCTGGCTTTCTTCGGCCGGCAGGGATTTGCGCAGCGCCACGCGAATTCTGGCCAGCAACTCGCCCACCCCAAAAGGCTTGGTGAGGTAATCATCCGCCCCGGCGTCCAGGTTGGCGACTTTGTCGCGTTCCTGCCCCCGGGCAGACAGGATGATGATGGGGACGCTGGACCAGGCGCGCAACTGCTTGATTACCTCCAACCCTTCCATGTCGGGCAGACCCAGGTCCAACAAGATTACCTCAGGAACCCGGGCGGCGGCCAGCGCCAGCCCTTCCCGACCGGTTCCGGCCTCGATGAGCTCATAGCCCTGGGTAATGAGGCTCGCCCTCAGGAACCGGCGTATTTGGGGATCGTCTTCAATCAGCAGGATGATCGGCTTCATCTTGATGGTCTTTCTGCATCTCCGGCAGATTCTTATCTATAGTGAGCGTACCTTCTGCCACCGGGATGGTGAAGCTGAAAATCGTCCCGCCAGCCTCCCGGTTGGCGGCCCAGATACGGCCACCATGGGCCTCGATAATGCTGCGGCAGATGGTCAGACCCAGTCCCGCTCCCCGGGCGCTTCCCGGAGACACCTGGTAGAATTTTTCAAAGATGCGCTCTTCCTCGCCCACCGGCAGGCCGGGGCCTCGATCCGCCACGGTCACCAGGATTTCCTTTCCCTGTATCAGGCCCGAGATTTCCAGGGGAGTTCCCGGGGGCGTATATTTCAGAGAATTTTCCAAGAGATTAATAATCACCCGTTCCATTAGCAAGGCATCAATCTGGACCAGAGGCAGATCGGTGGGCAGACTAACGCTCAACGGATGATCGTGCAATTGCGGGTCCAGTTGGGCCAGGGCGCAGCCGATCACCTCCTCCAGGACGTGCCACTCTTTGGTTAACATGGCCTGGCCGGACTGCAGCCGACTCATTTCCAGGAGATTGTGCACCAGTCGGTCAAGTCGCCTGGCTTCTTCGTAGATGCCTTGGGCCAACTCCTGCTTGGTGGCGGAGTCTAGATTCTTTTCCCCCTCTATGAGACTGCTGGCTGAACCGGCAATCACGGTCAGAGGAGTGCGAAGATCATGGGAGACGGAACTGAGCAAGGCGTTGCGCATCTGCTCGGCTTCGATCTGGAGTTGGGCCGCCTGGGCCTGGCGGGAGAGGTTTTCCCGTTCGATGGCCAGGCCCACCTGGCTGCCCAGGGCCTCCAGGAGGCGTAGGGAGTCCGCTTGCAGTATCCGGTTGGCTTGCTCCGTTTCCAGCCTGAGGACGCCGATGAGGTTTTGTGAGGCGATGAGCGGCAGATAGATGCCTTTGACGGCATGGAGCGTTTCCGTGCCGGCCCCGGCCAGGTGCCCATGCCGGAAGACCCATTTGGCCACCATCCCTTCTTTGCCGTACTCGTCGTCATAGGGATGTCCGGCCCTGATCTCGAGCTTGCCCTCGCTTCCCGGCATCAGGAGGCTCACCCGACAGTCGAATATCCGGGTGATTTGCTCCGCCGCCACTTCCAATAGTTCTTCCAGGCTTTTGATGGCGCCAAGGTTCTGGCTCATTTCATAAAGGGCCGCGGTCTGACGTTCCTGTTGTCGGGAGACCCTGGCCTGGTGGCGGACCCGGGTCGTCAAGCCGCTCACCAGTAAGCTTACCAGGAGCATGACCACCAGGGTGATGGCATACTCAGTGTTAGCCACGGCAAACGAGTAGTACTCCGGCACAAAGAAGAAGGCAAAAGCGGCCACACTGAAAAATGAGGAGAAGATGGCCGGACCCCGGGCGAGGAAAGAGGAAATGATCACTACGGTAAGCAGAAAAATCATTGCCAGGTTGGTGAGGGCCAGGTAGGGGAACAAAATAAAGCCCAGCCCGGTGCAGAGTCCCACCCCGCCGGCGGCCAGCAGGTATTCCCGGAGCAACCGCCGCGGCTTGGGCCCGGGAGCGGTGGTGGGTGGAGCTTCCGCTTCTCCCTCCTCCCCGGAGATGACAAAGATATCGATGGAGCCGCAGTTCCAGATTAAATGATCCACCAGTGAGATCCCCAGAAACCGACGCCAGCGGCGCTCGTAGGGTTTGCCGACGAAAATCTTGCTGACCCGGTTTTCCCGAGCAAAAGCCAGGATTTCGTCACCGATGCGGAAGCCGGACACTTTGACAGCCTGGGCCCCCAGTTTTGCGGCAAGGTAAAGGGCCTGGGCCACCTGTTCCTGGTTATCCGGGGACAGGCGGTCATGGGAGGGGGTCTCGACGTAGAGGGCGTACCACCTTGCCTGCTGAGCGTCGGCGAGGCGCTTGGTGGCGCGAATCAGAGGAATGGAAAACGGGCTGGGGCTGAGGCAAACGAGCAGATTTTCAGGGCCGGCGCGGCTCGGCTCAGTTTGCTGCGGAACTACCCCCGGCCCAGGGTCTGGCATATGTCTCTTATATCCTTCGGTAAATTATTACTGAGAGGATAACCGGTTGCGGCCTTGGGGTCAAGGGGCGCCTTAGCGGTTAATAATTCTCACGCCAAGACGCTTAGGTGCAAAGTGGTAGGGGCGGTTCGAGAACCGCCCCTACAGGGTTAGGAAGGGAGTGGAAAATTTAATAAGCGATCAGCAGATAAACCATGCAGATGGTGACGGTAATCATCATGGGCCACCAGCAGGCTTTCATGTACTCCACAAAGGAGATTTTGTAGCCCGCCTTTTCCGCCAGACCCACGGTGACCACGTTGGCGCTAGCGCCGATCATGGTGCCGTTGCCGCCCAGACAGGCCCCCAGGGACAGGGACCACCAGAGCACGCCGCTTTCCGCGCCGGGAATGGTCTGGTTCAGGAAGGCGATGATGGGCAGCATGGTGGCGGTGAAGGGGATGTTGTCAATGAAGGCCGAGGCAATGGCGCTCACCCAGAGGACGATGATGATGGCCGCGGTCAGGTTGCCTTTGGAGACGTCCTTCACGAAGTTGGCGATCACCTGGATCAACCCGGTCTCTTCGGCCCCGGCAATGACCATGAACAGGCCGATGAAGAAGACCAGGGTGGGCCATTCCACCTCTTTTTCCAGCATCTCCACAATGTCCTCCCCGGAGAAGGCCAGCAGCAAGAGGGACCCCACCAGGGCGGGGATCGACACCGGTAGATGCAGGATGCCGCCCAGGATAAAGAAGAGGATGGCAAAACCCAGCAGGACCAGGCCCAGGTTCATCAGCTTCTTGTTGGTGATTTGGTACTGCTCCCTCAAGAATTCGATGGTGCGGGGCACATCCTTCACTTCCGCCTTGAGGTATTCCTTCTTATTCCACCAGACCAAGAACAAGGAGGAGGCCACCAGGGAGATGGAGCAAATCAGAGTCAGGTTCTGGACGAACTGGCCGAAGGTGAGGCCGGCGTAGGAGCCGATGAGGATATTGGGCGGGTCGCCGATGAGGGTGGCGGTGCCGCCAACGTTGGAGGCAAAGGCCTCGGGGACCAGCAAGGTCAGGGGGTTGATCTTCAGGGTGACGGCGATCTCGATGGTCACCGGCAGCACCAGGAGCATGGTGGTGACGTTGTCCAGAAAGGCCGAAATCACCGCAGTAATGATCTGGAGGGCGAAGGAGAGAACAAAGACGTTGCCCTTGGCCATGGCGTAGGCTTTATACGCCAGGAACTGGAACATGCCGGTCTTTTTCATCACCCCCACGAAGAGCATCATGCCCATTAGCAGGAAGATGACGTTGAGGTCGATGGCCCCCATGGCGTCGTCAAAGGAGATGATGTAGAAGGACTTGTCCCAGTGCCCCAGGGTGTAAGTTATGAAAATGATGAGAGCCGCGCCCAGAAATGAGATCAGGGTGCGGTGCATCCACTCGAAGGAAATCACCAGGTAGACCAACAACAGGATGAGGCCGGCGATCCAGAAGCCCTTGGTGATGGAGCGTTCCATGGTGAGGTTTTGGGCCGCCTGGAACAGACGGTTGCCCTGGGCGTCCACCCCGGCTTCCACTATCTTCACCGCGGTGGCCGGAACCGACTTCCAGGAGGGCTTGGCGGCCTGGACTTCGACTTTGGCAGCAGGCAAGGTGCCGGCGGGCAGGATGAAATCCGCCACGTAGCCGCCGGGCTTGCCGGTGACAATCTCCGCCTCCTTGCCCTTGGGCTTGACGTGCTGACCGTTTACCAACACCTCCACTTCCACTTCCTTGAGGCCCTTGCCCATGGGGTTGGTAACCAGGCCCGAGATAGCCAGGTGATCGCCGGCCGGAGCCGGGGCGGCCAGGACCGCGGCGGGTGCCAGAAAGCCGGCGATTAACAGGGCTGTCAAGATATACAGAAAGGTAGTGAGCCGCTTGCGCATTGTTAAATCCCCTTTGATCGTCGCTAGGTTCAGGCGCAGGGGAGGAGACCGGCAGTACCCCGATTCCTCCCCTGGGCCAAACTATTTAGCCGCCAATACCGGCATGCCCATCATAGGCCAGAGGAAGTAGCAAAACACCGCCAGGAAGGCCATGAGTATGAGGCTGGGGATCCAGCCGTAGATGAAGAACTCTCCGGCGGTGAACTGCTTACTCTCATAGGCGATGGCATTGGGAGCCGCTCCTATGAGGAGGTTGAAGGGCATACCCGCGGTGGCCAGCGAAGCGAAGAAGATAACTTCCGGGGCCACTCCCAGATACCTGGCGATAACCAGGGACACCGGCAGGGTGATGGCAATGGCCGCCACGTTCATAATGAAGTTGGTCATCACCAGGACGAAAAAGGCGATGGCCAGGACGAAGACCAGCCAGGGGGCCTTCTGGAACCAGCTGACCCAACTAACTGCCATCCATTCCGCGGCCTTGGTGTCATAGAGGCAATAGCCGATGGACATGGCCCCGCCGAAGAGCAGGATGATGTTCCAGGGGATGGTCTCCATGTCTTCCACCACCAGGGTGCGGGTCAGGAAGAAGAGCACGGTGGCGACGATCATGATGGCCGCCCGATCCATGTCCTTAAAGAAGGGGATGGGAGAGAAGGATTTCATCATGAATAGGAACAGGACCAGGATCACCATGCCGATGACGAACTTCTCCTTGTTGTTCATGGGACCCAGTTCTTTGCCCAGGCTGGCCACCCGCTCCCGCAGGCCGTCGATGCGGGCCCGCTCCGGTTTGAAGAAGGTGATCACCGTCAGCCAGATGAAGAAGACCATGAGCGCTCCCAGGGGGAGCATGTACCAGATAAGCGAGAAGAAGCCGATTTCGGTGCCACCGGTGAACTTCTGGAACATGCCGGCGCCAGCCACCGCCCGGGCCGAACCCAGGAAGGTGATGACCGACCCCGCTCCCGCGGTCCAGGCCATGCCGATGAACAGGCCTTTACCGAAGCGAGTCGGTTGGTCGGACTCGCTGTAAAGCGAGTGGATGGCTACCAGCAATGGGAAGATAGCCGCGGCCACCGCGGTATGGGCCATGAGCAGCGTCATCCCGGCGATGATGATGAAGGTGCCCAGGAGGATGAAATTGGTGTTCTCCCCCACGATGTTGAGCATCTTGTAGGCCATGCGCTTGGTGAGGCCGGAGACCGAGAAGGCCAGACCCATGACCACCGAGCCGAAGATGAACCAGACGGAGGGGTCAAAGAAGTCTTTCAGGGCCTGGTCGGCGGTGCGGATCATGAAGATGGTCTGAAACAGGCCAATGGCGATGGCGGTGGCGCCGATGGGCATTACCTCGAAGATCCACCACACTGCGGCCATGAGAAAGAGGCCAATGGCCATGCGGCCTTGCGGCGGCAGGGGAAAGTGCTTGCCTGAGGGGTCCACTGCGTCCCCTAAATTCGGCATGAAATAGAAGAGGAAAAATAAGGCCAGGCCCAGGAGAATAAAGATGATGCGCTTCCAATCGATGACGATCTTCTTGGGCGCAAGTTTGATCTCTTCGGGCATCTCCGGCAGGCCGGCGCCAACGGGCATTTTGATAATATCTTCCGCCATGGTAGTTGACTCCTTTTTTAATAGGCCCGGTTTGGCTAATCGCCCAGCACCAGGTCGGAGATCTCTTTGAAGAGATCGCTCAGGCGAATCATGCCGGCCACCTTGCTGTCCTGAATCACCGGCATCAGGCCGACGTTTTCTTTGATCATCAGGAAGATGGCCTTGGCAATGGGATCATTGCTCTGAATGGTGACTTTGATGGGGCTCATGACCTCGCTCACCGGTTTTTGGGAAGCCTCCTTCAAGCCAGGCCCGAAGAGGTCGCCCATCATGACGGTGAGACTGGGGTCGGTCTTGATCAGGGCGGTCTCGTGCAGGAACCGGGGCTCCAGGCCCTTGATGACGTCCCGCAAAGTTAAGATGCCCATGAGCTGGTATTTCTCATCGAAGACCAGGACAGCCCGTGGTTCGAATTGCCCTTCGAACTTGATGGCCGCTTCCCGGACGATGGCCATGGCCTGGCGCAGGGAGAACCAGTAAGGGATGTGGGGGTAATCCTCTAAAGGGATCATCAAATCTTTCACCTTCTTTTCGTTTGGCATAAAACCCTCCCGCAGATTAATGATTGCTCGTCAAGGATTCGAAACCCGGCTCCGTCGTTTCCAAGCAGAACCGGTTTCATGGTTTATCTTTTAGCAAGCGCAAGATTAAGATGGGGTTAAAAGGCGGGATGAGGCCGTTAAATTTTTGTTAATATCGTGTATTATTTCACAAGCGACTAGCCGGCAGGAAAAGCGCTCCCCCTTGACTTTTCCAGGCTGCTCCATTAGAACAGAATCACATTTTTGTCATGCGAAAACGCCAGGAAAATTTGGGAGGATGCCATGCCGGAGCAGAAAACCGTCCAGGATTTAATGATCCGTCTGGAGGATTACCCCCACATCCCTTACTGGTTCACCCTGCGGGAGGCCATGGCCATAGTCCGGGAGGCGGCCCTGAAGTTCGGCGGCAGTTTTGAGCCCCGAGCCGTGCTGGTCTTTGATGAGAAATACCAGCTTATGGGGATCTTGACCTTGCGGGATATCATCATCGGGCTTGAACCCAAGTTTCTCCAGGAAACCAGCCTGATTAAAATGGACCCCAGCCTGACTGTTCTAATGGGAGACTTCTTCGGGCCCAAGATGGCAGAGCAGTCCCACAGGGCGGTAAGTGAAGTCATGAGCCCCATTAAGATCACTGTGAATGCTGAGGATCCCATCACCAAACCCCTCTACCTGATGATCCAGGAGAAAGTCAGCCTGATCCCGGTGATGCAAGGCGGCAAGGTGGCGGGCATGCTGCGGTTGAGCGATCTCTTTGGGGAGATCTCCAAGATCGTCTTAGGCGACTAGGCCGTGGAGGACTTCCCCTGAAACGCGTTTGGCAACGACTGGTTAAAAGGGAGCGGGAAAGCGGCGCTCAGGCGGAGCTGGCGGAAAAGTACGTTCATTTCCAGCGGTTGTTGGCTGCCAATAATGTCGTGTTGGCCTTGATGACCGACATGGAAGAAAAGCTCTCGGGGGATTTTCTCTTCGACCTGCAATACATCAGGGCCAGCGTCAGCCAGATCACCCAAGAAACCGCCACCATCGTGGAGGCCCTCAATGGCTTGGGTGAAGGCCGATATGAGGGATTAATTGATTCTTTCAGGCGCATTATAGGTGAGGTGGAAGACGCTCTGAACCAGCGCCGTGAGATTCAGAAGGGCCCCCTGACCATATCTTTGGATCGGCTCGACCTGGAAATGGCGGAATTGGTGGGGGGCAAGAACGCCAACCTGGGAGAGGTGAGGAATCGGGTGCAGCTCCCGGTGCCGCCCGGTTTTGCCATCTCCACTTATGCCTACAAGTTGTTCCTGGATCACAATCAACTGACGCGGCGCATCACCGAACTGTTGGGGCACTGGCGGATGGATGACCTGGACAGCCTGGCCCGGGTCAGCGAAGAATTGAAGCGCATGATCCACCAGGCCCAGGTACCCCCGGAACTGGAGGCGACCATCAATGAGGCCTATGAAGGCTTGTGCCTCCAGTGGCATCATCCCCTGGTCGCCATGCGCTCCAGCGCCGTAGGGGAAGACCTGACCCTCACTTTCGCCGGGCAGTATGCTACCTATCTCAATGTCCCTGCCAGCGAGCTGGTGAACCGCTATAAGGATATTGTCGCCAGCTTATTTACCCCCCGGGCCTTGTTTTACTACAAGAACAAGGGCTTCAAGGAGGAGGAGATGGCCATGGGCGTGGCGGTGCTGCCCATGATCAACTCCAAGGCCAGCGGGGTCCTTTTCACCCGGCAGCCTGAAGAGGCGGAGCAGGAGGCGGTGCTGATCAACGCCGTGTGGGGCCTGGGCAAATATGCCGTGGGTGGGGTGATCAATCCGGATCACTATCTGGTAGCTTATCAGCCCCCCGGCAAAGTCCTGGAACAACACATCCCACCCAAAGAGGTCATGTTGGTCAACCTACCCGGGGGCGGGGTGCAGGAAGCACCGGTGCCCCTGGAACTGGTCCACGCTCCCTGCTTAAACCAGGGCCATTTACGGCAGTTGGTGCAGTGGGCGGCCACGCTGGAGGCCCATTATCAGCGGCCCCAGGATGTCGAGTGGGCCCTGGACTTCGATAACCGACTCTGGCTGTTGCAAAGTCGGCCGCTCCAACTGCCGGCCAAGAGAGTCGCTGAGGTCAAGACCAAGACCCTGAAGCATTACCAGGTGCTGCTGGATCAAGGAAGCATAGCCTGCCGCGGGGTCGGGGCCGGCCCGGTAGTGCTGGTGCGGCAGGAAGAAGATTTGAGAAATTTTCCCCCCGGCGGGGTCCTGGTGGCCCGCCACACTTCCCCCAAGTATGTAACGGTTATGCCCCAGGCCGCGGCCATCATTACCGACGCCGGCAGTCCCACCGGCCATATGGCCCTCCTGGCCCGGGAATTTCAAGTTCCCACCATCCTTAACACCGGCAAAGCCACCCAAATCCTCCAGCCCGGTCAAGAAGTGACCGTTGACGCCAATTATAACAACGTCTATGCCGGCATAATTACCGAACTGTTGGAGCCTACTCATTCCAAGACAAACGACCTGGCCGACAGCCCGGTGTTCCGCACCTTAAAAGAGGTGCTGAAAAAGGTGGTCCCCCTTAATCTCATCAATCCCCAAAGCGAAACCTTTGCGCCGGAAGGCTGCCGCAGCGTTCACGACATCGTGCGCTTCGCCCATGAATTTTCCATGCGGGAGATGTTCAAACTGACGGAAAATGAGGTGCAGGGCGCCGGGGAAGTAGTGGACCTGGAATCAGGCCTGCCTTTTAAAGTGCGTATCCTGGACCTCGGAGGTGGTCTGAAGAAGGGTTGGAAGCGCAAAATAAGGCCGGAGCAGATCACTTCCATTCCTTTCAAGGCCTTTTGGCAGGGACTCACTGCCATGCGCTGGCCCCAGGGCAAACCCATCGGTGCCCAGAGCCTGAGCTCGGTATTTGTCAAGAGCGAGGAGGAGGTGGCCCAGGGCGCCGAGCCGTATCGGGATCAAAGCTATGTCGTGCTTTCCGAGAATTATATGAACTTCAGCATCCGCCTGGGTTATCACCTGTCTACGGTGGAGGCCTATGTCAGCGACCAAATAAACGATAACTACCTTACCTTCACTTTCCGCGGCGGCGGCTCCACCCCGGAGCGGCGGGAGCGGCGGGCCAGATTGATTGAAGCCATCATCGACCGGATGGACCTCAACTATCAGCGCAAGGGCGACACCATTGAGGCCAGATTGGCCAAATATCCGCCGGAGCAAATGGCCCAAAGGCTGATTTGGTTCGGCAAGCTCACTCTCTACACCAAGCAATTGGATATGGTATTGTTTTCCGAGGGGATCGTGGACTGGTATATTAAGGATTTTATTCGGGAGCACATCGAGGTGAAAAGGTAGCATGCGGCGCTTTCCTTTTTTGCTGTCAAAACATGCGCTGGCCTTAATCCTGGTTTTTAATCTGGTCATTCTGGGCATCAGCATCTACCTGGGCGTCATCTCTGCCGGACAGATGCGACAGATTGTCAAAGACGACTTCAATCAGCAGCAACTGGTCCTGGCCCGACACACCGCCAGCCTCATGGAACAGGACAGCGATTTCCTGGAGCGGGAATTAAGCACCCTTAACCTGTCTCCGTCTATCCAGTATTTGGAAAAACTGACCTGGGCCAACCGCATGCGCGCCACCCTATCCAGCGTCCGGGAGGAGGGGGTGGTGCAGATCCAGAGGCTTGACCGGGAATGGACCCGGGCCTACCTAGTGGACGAGCGCAATGTTGACCATGTCATTACCGGTTCTTTCAAGGATTCTCCCGAAATGGCCTGGGCCCGCCAGCCTGAAAATAAGGGGCGGATATTCGTCAGCCAGGTATCGACTCAGATCCCCAATTATGTCGGCCGGCTGATTATGGTCATGGCGGTATCCACCTATGAGCAATCGGTGGATGAAAGCCATACCCAGCCTTCGGGAGAGTGGTCCGGGGTGTTGGAGTTTTACATCGATGCCCAGAGCCTGGCCAGCAAATTCACCCGACAGATCAAAAGCGGCAAGACCGGCTATGCCTGGATCATGGATAATCAGGGGACCTTTTTGACCCACCCGGAGCGCGAATTTATCGGAAAAAACGCCTTTAAGGTGCGCAAAGAGCGCATGCCGGCTATCTCCTTCGATGCCATCAATGAAATTCAACGGGGAAAGATGCTAACCGGCCAGGAGGGTTTTGGCACTTACATTTCCGGGTGGCATGGGGGGCTCGGGGGAGAGATCCAAAAACTCATCGCCTATGCCCCGGTGCAGCTGGGAGAAAATCTTCCCGGAGGTGAAAGTGGAATTGCGCCGATTTGGTCGGTGGCAGTAGTGGCACCGGTCAGTGAAGTAGAGGGAGTGGTGCACTCCCTATATCTGCGCCAATTTTTCCTACAGATAATCATCGGCCTCGTGGTGCTTTCCGGCACCATCGTGATGCTTAACTTTCGTTACGAACGCCGGTTTTCCGCCAGCCTGGAGGAAGAAGTCCAGCGCCAAAAAGAGAAACTCCAGAAATCTGAAGCCCGCTATCAGGGACTGGTGGAGAATGCCCCGGATTTGATCTACACCGTGGATGAGAATGGCAGGATTCTGTCCATCAATCACTACGCCAGTAATCTCTTTTCCGCGGCTTTCCCCGGCAAATCGGAGGGTGAGGCCAGGCCGGAAGATTTTCTGGGACACTCGCTTGATGATATTTTTTCTAAAAAATCCGCGGCATTTCATATGGAATGGCTGCGGGAGGTGAAAGACACCGAGCGCACCCGAAGCAAGCGTCATCAGGTGGTGATTGGCGCCCAGGAATTCTGGTTCTCCACCAGTATTGTCGGCCTTAAGGACGAAAAGGGGCACATTTTCGCCTTTGAGATCATTTCCAGGGATGTCACGGCGCGTAAGGCCATGGAGGACCGGATGATTAACATGGAGAAACTGGCTTCCGTCGGCACCCTGGCTGCCGGGGTAGCGCATGAGATCAACAATCCTGTGGCTGTCATTCTGGGTTTTACGGAACATTTATTGGAAAAGACCGCCGACCTGCCTGAAATCCATGAAACCTTGCAAGTGGTGGAGGAAGAGGGGCTAAAGTGCAAGAAGATCGTGGAGAACCTCCTCACCTTTGCTCGCACGCCGGAACGCGCGGAAGGCAGCGCAGAGATCAATAAGATTCTGGAAAAAATGTTGGCAGTGGTGCAAAATACTCTCTTGCTCAATAAAATCAAGCTGGAAAGCTCCTTCGCCCCGGACCTCCCCCGGGCCAAAGGAGATCCGCGCGAATTGCAGCAGGTCTTTATTAACCTGATCAACAATGCCAAGGGAGCCATGAAAGGTGGAGGTTCGCTTCAAGTCTCCACTTTCTTGACCCCGGACCAGAAGCGGGTGGCCATCGAATTTAGCGATACCGGGAGCGGCATCCCTCGAGAAATACAGCCCAAGATTTTCGATCCTTTCTTTACCACCAAGGAAACCGGGGAAGGCACTGGACTGGGTTTATCCATGAGTTACGGCATCATCACCAAATTCGGCGGCACCATCATGTTCACCAGTTACCCAGTGGAGGAATATCCCGAAAAACACGGGACAACTTTTACGGTCTATTTACCGGTTATGACGGAATCAGAGGCAGCCGTAGCGGCGGGTGCGGCTTAAGAATTACTGGTTAGCGGCCCGATTCCCTTTAAGCTGCATGAATTAGGAGAGTAAAATGGCAGAGCGGATATTAGTCGTTGATGATGAGCCCAATATGCTGAGATTGCTCAAGACCATTATCATGGACAAAACCGGTTACGTGGTCATTACCACCAACAACCCGTTAGAGGTCAGTAAGCTCCTTCAAGAGGAATCCTTTGATCTGGTTATTACCGATCTGAAGATGCCCTTAGTTGATGGCCTGGATTTGATCGACATTGTTAAAAAGGTGGATGCCAAGCTGCCCATTATCATTATCACCGCCTATGGCACGACCGAAACCGCCGAAGAGGCCGTGCAGAAAGGCGCCTACGATTTCATCACCAAACCTTTCCGCAAAGAGACCATCCTGATCACCATCAAGCGGGCCCTGGAGTGGAAACGGCTGCAGGAAGAACTTGATGCGCTGCAAGGTCCTGCAACCTGACCTGCGAGGATAAGTGAAGTTTCCGCTTGTTCACAAGAAATTTTTGGGAACGAGGTAACCAACCGATATATTTATTTATATGTAAAGGTTAGAAAGTTGAGTTCAGCATCTCCACCCTGCCTGAGCCCAACAAGTATTTTACCACCACCAGGTCCAGGCGCCCGTGATCCAGGGCTTCTCCGATAATCTTACTTTCCCGGCGGAGGGTCTTTTCCAAAGATTTCAGGTGATGCACCGTGGCTTCTTCCACCAGGTCCGGACCGCACTTGCCGGTTAACCGCGCCTGAGCCGCGGCCGGGGCAATCTGCTTAACGATGGCGCTGATATGCCCTTCATCGTGTTCGGGATGCTTGACGGCCGCAGTCACGGCGCCGCAACATTCATGTCCCTTGACCACCAGGAGAGGGACGTGGAGATGCGCCACCGCATACTCCAGGCTGCCGATGCTGGTGGGTTCCAGTACCAGGCCCGCAGTGCGCACCACGAAGAGATCGCCCAAACTTTGATCAAAAATGATTTCCGCCGGCACCCGGGAATCAGAGCAACATAACACCGCAGCTTCGGGTTGTTGGCCCTGGGTGAGAGTCCGTCTTAAATCCAGCAAATTTCGACCCTGGAATAGGCCCTGCACAAAGCGCATATTGCCGGCAATGAGCCGCTGCCAGACCTGTTTGCCGCTGAGCCCGTGATCTGGATTCGCCATACAAGGTCTCCTGACCCAATACCTATTCTTTTTCCAACTTTCCTTTAAGTTCCTCGATCTGGAGCGCCATCTCCCGCCAACGCATGGCCTTGTCAATGGCCAGCAAGAGCTGTTCCTTTCGAAAGGGCTTGCTGATGTAATCAAACGCCCCCTTTCTTACAGCTTCTTCGGCTGATTCCAGGGAGCCGAAGGCGGTGACCATTATGATCAACGCCTCGCTGTCGCACTTTTTGGCCAGCTCCAGCAACTCCATGCCGTCCATGCCTGGCATCTTCAAGTCGGTAATAATAAGATCAAAACGCTCTTTACTCAGTAATTCGGCCACTTCCAGCGGATTGTTGGTGGTCATAACTTGATGGTTGCTGTAACCCTCGATGATCATCTTGATCAAAGACAGCATGTCGAGTTCGTCATCAACAGCCAGAATGCGTCCCATAGTCACTCCTTACTCTTTGGTTTCTCTGGCGTCCACCACGACTTCAGGTTGCAATGAGACAAAAAAAGTGGTGCCTTGGTTGGCTCCACCGGCTTCCGGTAATCTGGTCTCAAAGCGGATATTGCCCCCAAATTTATTGACGATGGCGTAGCTCACCGATAATCCCAGGCCCGTGCCTTCACCCACCTTCTTGGTGGTGAAAAAAGGATCAAAGATGCGGTCGGCGATTTCCTTGGGGATGCCGGTGCCGGTGTCGGCAAAAATCGCCTCCACCAGGTGGCTGTATGGGTTGACCTTGGTGAGCACCGAAAGCTTGCCGCCCTTCGGCATGGCAGCCACCGCGTTATTCACCAGGTTGATGAACACCTGTTGCAGTTCGCCGGAATCACCGTGGACCCGGGGCAACTCCCGGGCCAAGCGCATGTCCAAATCTATTTTATTCGTCAGCAAATTATTTTGAAGCAAAGACAATACCATTTCAACGTCTTTGTTTAGATCGGAGAATTCTTCCTGCTTTGCGGGCTGCCGGGCATAGGTCATCAACTTTTCGACGATCCGTTTGGCGTTGAGCCCCTGCCGTTCAATGGTTTTGAGAATATCATGCTCGTTGCTGCCCGGAGGTATGCGGTCGAGTAAAATCTCTGTAAATCCCAAAATGACGCCTAAGGGATTATTAATCTCATGGGCCACACCGGCTGACAGAGTCCCCAGGGAAGCCAGTTTTTCAGTTTGGTAAAGCTGCTCTTCGATGCGCTGGCGCTCGGTGATATCCCGCGCCATCACCAGCACCCGCTCCACCGTGCGGCCGTCTTCCCCGAAGACCGGCACGAAATAGGTGGAGAGCCAATAGATCCGGTCCTTGATGCGAACCGCGGATTTGACTTCCGAGCTTTTTCGGCTGTCCACCACGTCGCGTATCTGCAAAAATATGGTGGCAGCATCGTCTGCTGCGAAAAGCTCTGAGAGGGATTTCCCCCGCATCCCCGCGGCCGGAGTGCCGAAGGCTCGGGCTGCGGCCGTATTGGCGCTGATGAAGGTCCCCTTTTCATCCAGTAAGAAAATAAAATCCCGGGCGTTTTCCACCACCGACTTATACTGTTCCCGGCTGCGACGCAAATCCGTGGTGGCACTGTCCACTTCCCGCTGCAGTTCCACCGACCAGCGCATTTCATAATAGATAACGGCGCAGGCCGCCAGAACCAGGGCGAAAATCAGAATCCCCTGGATTAGGAATTGCCGGATGTAGAGGGAATGGATGGTGCCGTAGACCTCATCGGTGGGCGCCACCACCGCCACCGGCCAGATGCGGGAGCCATCCGGATTCACCTTGGCATGGCTGTAGGCGACAAATTTAGTCATCTCTCCGATGACGCCCCGATGCCAGCCGGAACTATATTGGGAAGTCCCTTCCTCCCCGGCCAACATTTTGGATTTCTGAATTTCGTTGATCTTGGTGAAACTGATCACCGGGTTGCGCCGGCCCCGGGCCGTAAAGGCGTCTTCGCCGATAAACTCCCGCTCGGGATGATAGAGAAATACCCCGTTGCTGTTGAGCACCCAGCAGTAGCCCGTGCGCCCGGAGCGAATCCCGGCGCAGTAGTGGCCGGTGAATTGGCTGGCATCTACTTTGAACAGCAGCACCCCGTCCAGCTTGCCCGTCGCCTTGGGGTGCGACTCGTCCACGCTCACTTCATAAACCGGCGTGGCCATAATAAAGAAAGGTATCTTATGGTCGCCCCGCTCTTGAATTTCCACCGGCCCTTGAAAGACGCTCCCGCGGTTGGCCGGATCTTTGGCCCATTCCACCTCGGGGGCGGTTTCATTAACGTTATAGTCAATAATCCGGGGGCCGCCGCCGTCCAGGATATAGGTGTGGCCGGCATTGGGGCCCGCAAAATCGATGCGCTCAATGGCGGTTACCCCCAATTTGGAGAGGTCGTCGAAACTGACTTGCATGCGGTTGGACCAGGCCACCTCCTCCACATATTGGATGGCTGGCGAATAATTAAGGATCTTGAGTTCCCTTCGCAAAAACTCCAGGCCGTCTTCAATCTGCCGGGCGGTGGTCTTGGCCAGGATCAACTGCTGTTGTTGAAAATCTTCGGAAACGATCTCCCGCGTCCGCTGCAGGGAGAGCAGGCCCAACACAAAGGCCACCACCAGCAGCAGAATTACTACCAGGCCTAAGCCCGTGAGTAGCCTTCGGATATTGATCTTATCCATCGGGATGCGCATGATCGGCTAACTCCTTAAAACTTCAGGTATGGCGTCAAGAATTTTTGTAAATCTTTTGCCCCCACTGATCCTGATAATTTGTCCCCCTGGCTACTCAGAACTCATAACATATTTTACCTTAAAATAAATTCGCCTAATGCTCAACCACGGATATCTCAGCTTCGGAAGGAATTGGGAAGAAGCCAGATGCACAGGGAAATGCCAGTGGGCCTATCCTCCCTTCAATGTGTACTGCGATTTATTGGCGAGAGAGAGAAGAGCGGGATCGAGCTTGCGCTCCAGGACATTGTGGTGTCCATAATCTTGGTCCTGAACTAACCAGGGGAGTACTCTTGGATGCAGAAATCAAAGGCATTATTCCGGATATGCTAAGGGCGTGGAGTTAGCTCATAGGAATAGAAGGAGTTTAAATGAAGCACAATAATCTTACAGTCAAAGTGTTGTTAACTGCTGAGGCTGTCGAAAAAAGGTACCCCCCCGATCATTTCTTTCCAGATGTTTGTCTTCATCGATCCACCCAAAAAATAAATCTAACAGATTATAATCTTTAACAAATAGCCGTTGTATGCTA
>Ga0315282_10000337_pt1 | contig 94055 bp, 77 predicted proteins | sample YL17G07_20_MG_FD_203693 | JGI IMG/M metagenome (GOLD analysis project Ga0315282, IMG submission 203693) | Sediment microbial communities from Yellowstone Lake, YNP, Wyoming, USA - YL17G07_20 | ecosystem: Environmental > Aquatic > Freshwater > Lake > Sediment | place: USA: Wyoming | collected...
ATCAGGTCTCTGACTTGGCATATTCCGCACGGGTTTCTTGGCCAAAGGCACGGAGGGGCCTTTTTCCCAGAGCGCCTCTCCTGGTTCGGAGGGGCGCTTTCGTTTTGCCCACTCGACCACCATAGGGAAGTTGCGGCCGCAGTGTGGCCCTTGAGGGGTCCCGTGCAGGCCGGCGCCGACTTGATGCCCCTTCGCGGAGGGGGCGAAAGCGGTCCAATCCTGACCAAAGCATCGTGAGGAGAGGAGGAAGATGGACATGGCAGACGGACAGAAGAGGCGAACGGCAGGTGGCCGGGCCACGGCGACGCGTCCCAGGGCCCGAGTGGCGGGAGCGCCGGTAGGGCTGACTTCCCCCACCGACGTCAAGGTGCCGGCCAAGCTCGAAGACGTGACCCAGATCATCCAGCGCAGCCAAGAGGCGGCCCTCCGGGGCCTGCCCGCCGGCGTGGTGCCCGGCCCCCTTGTCGCCCCGCAGGCGGCGCAGGCGGCCGACGCGGCCGTCACCGATGAGCTGGACAAGGGCGGGCCCGCGTTCGGGAACTTCGTCAAGAGCGTCGGGCTGGCCGTAGCCGAAGCCCAGAGCGCGCTGGACGACGATCTGGTCCGAACGGCCGGGACCCTCTCCGACGCGAAGATAGATGTCATCGCCATCTTCGAGCAGGAGATAGATGACGATGGGCTGATGAAAGAGGGCACTATCCTCAAGCAGAAGCTGCCGCTCATCAACTACCTCATGCCGACCGCCTACCAGTGGACCCGCGTCTACCTGCAGGCCGACATGAACGTATCGGAGTTCAACAGCGCCAACGGCTTCAACATCCAGCAGAGCTCCTCCTCCTTCCGGGCCGGAGCCAGCGCGGGCTACTCGCTCTTCGGCGGCTTCCAGGCCTCCGGGGGCGTCTCCTATGGATCCGCCAGCAGCAGCGTGTCCGGGGACTTCTCCTCCAGCCGCGACCTGGCGGCCGGCTCTCTCCACATGGAAGCCACCCTGGAGCCTCGCACCGATGTCCAGCTCCCCAAGCCCTTTGTCATCCAGAAGGGCCCCCGCCTCAAGCTCTCCGTGGGAGGCATCACCGATCTCCCGGGCGGCGATCCTGCCAACCCCAAAACCATTGGCAAACAAGCGGTCATTACGGCTGAACTCACCGCCCAGGCGGGACGGCCCCTCAAGGACAAGACCCTCGAAATCCAGGTCAGCGAGCCCAAGCTCAACTATACCACCGGTGCTCCGACGACCGACGCGGAGGGGAAACTGACCATCACCCTCCAGCGGAAGGGCGCGGCCTTCGACAACAACGCGCCGCCCCTCACGGCCGTCGTCCGCGTCTGGCTGGGATTGGTGAGCCAGACCGTGGGGATCACCCTGTGACCCCCTCGCTCACCGAATTCCACGGCTATCGGGATAGCGTGCGATGGAGGGTCGTGCCCGCCGGGGTCGAGATCGAGGGGAGCGGCGTCGAGCGTACCCGGGGAGTCCCGGCCACCGCGCGGCGCGTCTGGGAAGCCTATGCCGCGGACATCAACCGCGCGGCCAAGGACAAGTCGGTCCCCTGCGCGCTTGTCATCGCCACCATCTGCACAGAATCGGGCGGGAAGGCCGATGCCCTGCGCCTCGAGCCGCGCTATGTCTCCGATGAGAAGACGCCCAACAAGGTCAGCCCCGGTCTGATGCAGACGCTGATCTCCACCGCCCGTGAGGCGGTGCAGATGAGCCTCGACCGCAACTGGCTGCTGGTGGCCGCCAACTCCATTCTCGCCGGCACCACCTATATCGCCCACCAGGCAAAAGACACGCAGCTAGACCCGCCCCTCGTCGCCGCTGCCTACAACGCCGGGCGCCTGACCCACCAGCCCGGCGCCCAGAATCGCTGGAAGCTGCGGCAGTACCCCATCGGTACCGGCGCGCACTGCGACCGGTTCGTCCGCTTCTTCAACGACGCGGTGTTCCTGCTCCAGGACCACCCGACCCGGCCGGCCGTCGGCCTGGAGGCGCTCTTGCGCGGCTCCTGATCCGCACGTACGTCAGGTCTCCGGTCATCCGTTCGTCAGGTACAGGGAGAGGATGCGGTGCCGAGCGACGCTGATCTACTGGACATCACCATACTGCCACCCGGGAACGCCGGGGTCGCCCTCGCGGAGTTCCTCGCCGCCAGCGCCTCCGGTTTCGTTCAGGCCCAGCTCGCGCTGGACCAGGCCGCGCGGGCGAGCCTGGTCCGGTGGGAAGAGGAAGGTCTTCCCCCGGCTGCCTTTGCCTGGACGGGGTTCACCCTCGGCTTCTCCGTCTGTTTCCAGTGCGAGCCGAAGCGTGCCGCCGCCGCGGGCACGCGCCTCCGGGTTCTGCCCAACCGCACCCCGGGGGCCCGGCTGGAAGTCACCTTCACGCGCGCGCCGGCCGAGGGGGAGGAGGAGCGTTCGTGGGCAAACTGACCGTCCACGGGCAGGTGCTTGGCAACAAGACAAATGCTGGCCTGCCCAACATCACCGTGGAAGTGCGCTTTCCGCTGGAACGCGAGTATGACGGCCTGGCCTCCACCGTCACCGACGGCGCCGGCGCCTTCCAGCTGACCATCGCCGCCCCGGACGTCTTGATCAGGCCGGCAACGCCCCCCAAGTGCACCTGCCGGCTCTCCACCGGCGCCACCGTCCTGTCTATCGCCGATCAGAAGATCGGCTGGGAGGGCCGTGACGGGACCGCGGTCAAGGTCAGTCTTGTCGCGCAAGAGGCAGATGCCCCGCCCCCTCCTCCCGGCTCGACGGAAGTCGTGCTCCACGAACTCGGCGAGAGCATCGGCGCGGCCATCGCCAGCGTCCAGGACGAGTTGGGCCGCTACCCGAACACCCTGGGCGCCTATCTCCTCGACGAGGTGGCCCTCGAAATCCCCGTAGCCATGCGCGTGGACCAGCTCGGGCAGGTCATGACCACGGTCGTCGAGGACGCGGGTCCAGCCGGCACGGTGGGCCGGCTCAAGTTTCAGATCCGGCCCGTGCTGGGCGCCTCCGCCCCGCCTCCGGTCTCCTCTGGGCAGTCTCTGGCCGATCTCGGACTCCTCTCTAAAGATGCGCTCTCCAGACTGCAAGAGCTCCGCATCTTCTCGGTTGACGACCTCCTCCGAGTCGGCCGGAACGCGACCGGGCGTTCCCGGCTGGAAAGCATCGGTCTGGACGTGCCGGTGGCGCAGGCGCTCGAGGAGGCCACGGCCGCCGCCACCCCGGCCCTCCCGGACGCGGTGAAGGCCGTCTTGCGCAAGCAGGGGATCCGTACCCTCAAGGACTTCGCTAAACAGGACGCCGCCACGCTCGCCCGCGCCCTCTCCGAGCAACTCGGTGAAGCGGTGAGCGAGGCCGACGTGAAACGATGGCAGCAAGCCGTAGCAGGTTCCGTGTCGCAGCTTCGGGTGAGGCGATAGCTCGCCCAGGCCGGTCGTCCTCGGAGAGGACGTCAGTGAATCTACCAACAGGAGGCGCATGATGGCTGCTAGGTTTCAGTATGGGCTGGGATGGGTGCGTCAACTCCCGGACCTCCGCGATTTCGACTTGGAGCATCCGCAAGTCAAGGCGCTGCTCAAAGGAACGTCGGTCGCCAAGGTCGCGGCCGAGGCGGCCGGAAAACCCCCGGACCGCGTCGACGACCTGCGCGGGATGTGTTCGCCGGTGGAAGATCAGCGCTCCCTCGGCGCCTGTACCGCACACGCCGCCGTGGGGCTGATCGAGTTCTTCGAGAACAAGGCCTTCGGCAAGTTCGTGGATGCCTCTCGCCTCTTCGTGTACAAGGCCTCCCGCAACATGCTCCATTGGACCGGCGATACCGGAGCCTATCTGCGTACCGCCATGAAGACCCTCGTCATGCTCGGCGCGCCCCCGGAGGAGTACTGGCCGTACGACCTCGATCGCTTTGACGAAGAACCGCCCGCCTTCTGCTATTCCCTCGCCGCGGCCTTCAAGGCGGTGAAGTACTTCCGGGTGGATCAGCCCGGCCAATCGCCGTCCGAGCGCCTGCAGAGCATCAAGCAGCTCCTCGCCGCGAGGCAGCCCCTCATGTTTGGCTTCACCGTCTACAACTCTATTGACACCTGCGGCCAGACCGGGCGGATACCGCCTCCGACGCCGGCCGACAAGGTGGTTGGAGGGCACGCCGTCCTCGCCGTCGGCTACGATGACGCCCTGGAGATCGGGAAGCGCAAGGGCGCGCTCTGCATCCGCAATTCCTGGGGCGAGGGATGGGGCGAGAAGGGCTACGGGTGGTTGCCCTATGACTACGTCACCCAGGAGCTGGCCGACGATTTCTGGACCGTCCAGTCCCAGGAGTGGGTTGACACCGGCCAGTTCGCCTGACCGCCCGACCCCGCTTGCGGCCCCATCGCCCGCGGAGAGCAGGTCGCTCTCCGTGTTACCTCGCATTGGCCCGCTCGCGAGCCGCTCCCGCGGCTCGCGAGCGGGCCTTCACGTCCTGTGTATCCAAGCGGATATCCTTCCACAACCAGTCGTCTCTAAGCATCCCCCGGTGGCATTCTGAGCATCGCGCTCTAGTCTAGCTCTTATGCTCTTACTACCCCTTGGTGCCTTCGTGCCTTCTTCGTGTCTTCATGTTGAAACCGCGCGCCCACCCTACCAACCCCCTCCCTCCCCTCCCCGGTCAGGTCACAAACCCGCCTTCTGCCAGTAAACGCGATTCGCGCCCCGCGCCCCACCGAGCCGCCTCCCTGCGCGCAGGGCCAAACGCGAAACGCTCCACGTTGGCCGAAAGGGCCCCTAGACCGCCGCTGGCCGGAAGGGCAGGAAATCCCGTTTACTGTCCCGCGAATCTGATTTTCCTCCCTGCGCGCACATTTACAAACCCCCCGAAATCGTGTACAACAAGACCGTCATTTCGTTCGGCCTTCCGCATTTCAAAGCCTCGGAAGAATAACTAGAAAACGATGACTAATAAGGCGACGACCCAGCACCCCTCTGCGCAGCACGCAGCACGCCAGCAGTGCTCCGGCCATTGGGAGCACGGCGAGACCGCCGCGTGCGGCCCCCTGGCCGTCGCACCGGGGACTGGCTCGCCGTGCGAAGCCTTGGCGGAGCAGGGCGTGCCTGTCCCCACGTGCCCCGTCCTCCAATCCGCCTTCCCCTCCATTTCTAATCTGCGCCATTTCCGGCCGTTCTTTCCCCCGTGCTTGGCTCCGCGATCCGGCGATCACGCCGTCGGCCTCCGAACCCCGCGTCTCGAATCGCGCCCCTGGCGATTCCCCTCTGCTCCATCTGCGAAATCTGCGGATCAGGCCGTGGCCCTCCCCCTCCCGAACCCCGGCCCGATTGCCGCTCTTGCTGCCCTGTGCCGCGAATCTGCCGCTCTTCTGCCACCTGCGGCAACCGCGAATTCCGTCTCTCAGGGCATCTCAAAGGGCTCCTGGACCAAATCGCCTCACGCGATTGCCGCTTTCAGCAAAATCACGAAAAGCGGCAGAAAGCGGCAATCCCATCAGGCCAGCGGCCTCTCGTTTCCCGCCCGCTTCTGGCCCTCCCGGGTGATCGCGCACGACCTGCCTCCTGATAGTTCTGGAGGTGAAGCCTTTGTGTCTTCGTGCCTCCGGAGCCTGCCCCGAGCGGTAGCGAGGGGTGCTCTTCGTGTTGAGATGGCGCGCGTCCCCGCCATTTCCGACCTTTTCCGACTCTTGCCGACACCTTTCCGATCCGTTGCCGATCCGATTTTTCCCCACAGCCCCCTTCCCGTGCCCCACAGCCCAAAATCGGCTCGCTTGTTTGCCGAAAACCACGAAAACGCGTTTTTCGGAAACTTTCGGCAATTACGCAGAACGTTCCGAGGAGCACGCAGCAGGCCTCAGTGCTGCGTGCTCCACCCCCCACTCGCACGGTTCGGCGCAGCAGAACCGTGCGGCACCTGGCCCCGATGGCGGCCACAGCCGTTTCGACTCTCGACTCTCCACTCTCTCGGCGGCGCAGCCGACCACATTGCCGCGCTTGCCGCCATCGGCAACCCCATCGGCACCCCCCAAACTGCCCTTCCTGCCCCGCCTGCCCACCTTCCAGCCGAATCGCGCCGCGGAATTGCCGATTCCGCGTTTTTCACCAAAATCGGCACATTTCGGCGCCCCATCCCTATAGGAGCCCTGTGAAATGACCTTCCTGCACAGTAACAAGATGACTGTAACCCGCGTCCTCCTCCTGGTCGCCGTGGCCGCTCTCCTCGGCTGTTCGTCGAAGACCGGCAAGGTCGTCGAGCCCTCAGTGCAGCCCGCCGCCCCGGCCGATGCGACCTTCTCCCTCACCAGCTCGGCCTTTGCCGACGGGGAGAAGATCCCCGTCGTCTACACCGCCGACGGCCGGAGCATCAGCCCGCCCCTGGCCTGGACCGACCCGCCGGTGGGCACCGCCGAGCTGGTGCTGGTGGTGTCCGACCCCGACGCGCCGAGTGGGACGTGGTATCATTGGTCGCTGTATGGTCTGGTGCCTAATGTGCGGAGCCTGGCCGAGGGCCTGCCCAAGACGGAGACGGTCGCCGACACGAAGGCCGCCCAGGGCCTGAACAGCGCTGGCGAGGTGGGCTACTATCCGCCCAGCCCGCCCTCGGGCAAGGTGCACCACTACATCTTTCGCCTCTACGCCCTCAGGAGCGCGAGCGGACTGGCGCCGCGGGCCACCCCCGCAGAGGTGGAGAAGGCCGTCGGGGAGCGTGTGCTCGCCCAGGCACAACTGACCGGGACGTATCAGCGCTAGCCCATCGGCCCGGGAGGGGGGGGCCGCCCGGCGGCGAACCTTGCCACCGTAGACGATAGATGAGACGGGTCTCCCGGCGACGGAGGTCGCCCATACTATGGATAGCAGCGATATCGTGAGCGCGGATTTCGGAGGGCGCCGCCTCCGCCGGCGCATCACCCGGTGGATCGTCGCCATCGTCGCCCTGCTGGTCATCTTCTGGGCGGTGCCGCAACTGCTCCAGCTCTACACCGAGTGGCTGTGGTTCAGCCAGGACGTCGGCTACCCGCACGTCTTCTCCACCATCCTCCTCACGCGGATCGGCCTGGGGCTGTTCTTCGGGCTGCTGTTCGCGGTCCTCCTGCTCGTCAATGTCTGGATCGCCCGCCGGTTCGCGCGGCGCGCGGACTGGTACACGGAGGAGACGGCCCTGCGCCGCCAGATTGCGGCGGTGATGGAGTACTTCGCCTCCCGCTATCTCTACCTCACCCTGGTGGTCTTCGCCCTGGTGGTCGGGTACTTCGTGGGGCTGGCCGCCTCCACCCAGTGGGATGCGTACCTGCAATTCCGCCGCGCGGTGCCCTTCGGCGGCGCCCCCGACCCGGTGTTCACTCGGGACATTGGCTTCTACACCTTCCGCCTGCCGTTCTGGCAGTATCTCTGGCAGTGGGCCTACATCGCGCTGATCGCGGTGTTCATCATCACCGCGCTGGTGCACTATCTGGACAAGGCGATTCGCATGCTGCGGGGCGTGCCCGCCCTGGCGGGCCACGTCAAGGTGCACCTCTCGCTCCTGCTCGCGCTGATCCTGGTGATGAAGGCCCTCGGCTACCGGCTGGATCGCTACAGCCTGCTCTATTCCGACCATCCCTTCATGAACGGGGCGAGCTACACCGACGTCAACGCCCACCTGCTCTCCTACACCGTGCTCTTCTGGATCGCGCTGGCGGTGGCCCTCATCGTGCTCATCTCGGCCTTCCGGCGCGGGCTGTGGGCGCCCCTGGCCGGGATCGGGTTCATGCTCGTCGTCTCGTTCCTCCTCTCCGTCGTCTACCCCGCCATCGTGCAGCAGTTTCAGGTGGCGCCGGCCGAGTTTCAGAGGGAGCAGCCTTACATCGAATCGGCCATCGCCTTCACCCACCGGGCCTACGGGCTGGGGGACGCGCAGAACACGCGGCTCAGCCAGGTCGCACCCCTCACCACCACCCAGTTGGCGGGCAACCTTGCCACCCTGGAGAACGTCCGCCTGTGGGATTACCGGCCGCTGCTCACCACCTATGAGAGGCAGCAGGCCCTCCAGCCCTACTACCGCTTCAACTCCGTGGACATTGACCGCTACACGGTGAAGGGGCGGTACCGCCAGGTGATGCTCGCCGCGCGGGAGCTGGCGCTCACCGAAAAGCAGGCCGGGTGGCAGAACGAGCACATGTACTTCACCCACGGGTACGGGATCGTCATGTCCCCCGTCTCCGACACCGTGGCCACCGGCCTGCCGGACTACTGGATCAGCGACATCCCGCCCCAGTCCCCCGCGGGGATGGAGGGGCTGAAGGTGACCCGGCCCGGGATCTACTACGGTGAGCTGACCACCGACTACGTGATCGTCGGCGCCAAGCCGGACGAGACCGACTACGGGGTGCAGGACGCGGTGAAGACCACCCGCTACGCGGGGAAGGGCGGGGTGCACGTCGGCTCGCTGCTGCCGCGGATGGCCGCCGCGCTGCGCTTCCTGGACTACAAGCTCCTTATCTCCAACCAGATCAAGGGCGAGAGCCGCTTGCTGTGGGGGCGGGAGATTCAAGGCCGGGCGCGGCACATCGCCCCCTTCCTCTCCTACGACAACGACCCCTACATCGTGCTGGGCGACGACGGGCACCTCTACTGGATCAACGACGCCTACACCACCTCCAGCGCCTATCCCTACTCCGCCTTCTACGGCACTGAGGAGTCGGGGCAGATCAACTATATCCGGAACTCTGTGAAGGTGGTGACCGACGCCTACGACGGGACGGTGGACTTCTACATCGCCGACCCGAAGGACCCCATCCTGCAGGTCTACCGCCGCATCTTCCCCGACCTGTTCAAGCCGCTCGCCGACCTCCCGGCCGGGCTGGGCGCGCACCTCCGCTATCCGGAGGGGCTCTACAACGCCCAGAGCACCCTCTTGACCACCTACCATGTCACCAACCCCCAGGTGTTCTACAACAACAGCGAGCGCTGGGAGATCGCCCGGGAAGCGGCCAAGACCGTGGGCGAAGTGTCTATCCGGGGCAACGAGAACAGCGAGTCCATGCAGGCCTACTACGCCATCCTCAGCCTGCCGGGACGGAAGACGCCGGAGTTCCTGCTGATGCTCCCCTTCACCCCGCAGGGCAAGACCAACCTGGCCGCGTGGTTCGCCGGGGAGTGCGACGGGGACGCCTATGGGCAGAAGCTGCTCTACGAGTACCCCCGCTCGGAGCAGATCTGGGGGCCCATCCAGATCGAAGGCGTGATCAACCAGAACACGGAGTTCAGCAAGATCAAGACCCTGCTTGGCCAGCAGGGCTCCACCTTCACGCCCGGCAACCTGCTGGTCCTTCCCATGGACACCTCGCTGCTCTACGTGGAGCCGTACTATATCAGTTCCACCACGGGCGCCATCCCGGAGCTGAAGTACGTGGTCGTCGCCCGCGGCGACGGGCGGGTGGCGTTTGGCAGCACTTTCAGTGAGGCGCTGACCAACCTGCTCGGCGTCGCCCCGCCCCAGACCGTGGTGCGCGAGGCCACCGGCGTCACGCCGGTGACGCCGCCGCCCGCGGCCGGCCAGCCCGCGCCCCCAACGCCGTCCGCGGCCAAGCCCCTGCCCACGGACGTCAAGGGTTTGGCCAAGCGCGCGAGTGACGAGTACAATGAAGCGCTCGATAAGCAGAAGAAGGGGGACTGGGCCGGCTACGGCGACGCCCTCAGACGCCTCCAGAAAACCCTGGGCGAGCTGGAGCGGCGGACGAAGTAGGACTGCGGTCGCGTACATGTTTGTATAACAGGCAACAGGTTTTCTCCAGCGTCCCGGCCTCGGGCCCCGGTTCCCGGGCCCCGGCCCCTGACCCCTGGACCCTGACCCCTGAACCCTGTACCCTATCCCCATGCTGGTCTTGCTCCTCCACGCCAACCGCCTGCGAGCCCCCCAGCCGGCCCCGCCGCTGGGCCTCTGCCTCGTCGCCTCCGCCCTGGAGGCGGCCGGCCACCAGGTGCGCCTCCTGGACCTCTGCTTCTCCCGCCGCCCAGGGGAGGACCTGGCTCGGGAGCTGCGCACCCACCCGCCCGAGGCCATCGGCCTCTCCCTCCGCAACCTGGACAACGGGGAGAGCCTCCGGCCCCGGTTCTATCTCCCCGAGGCCCAGGCCCTCGCCGCCCTCTGCCGGCGGGGCTCCTCCGCCCCGCTGATCCTCGGCGGGTCCGCGGTCAACGTGGCCCCGGCCGAGGTCATGCGCCGGACCGGGGCAGACTATGCTGTCGTGGGCGACGGGGAGGAGGCCCTGCCCGCGCTCCTCGCCCGGCTCGCCGCCGGCCGGCCGGTGGCCGGCCTCCCCGGCGTCTACGCGGCCGGCGCCCCGGTCCCTCCGGCCCCGGCCCGCGTGGCCGACCTCTCGGCCCTCCCCGATCCCCGGCCGGGCGAGTGGCTCGACCTGCGCCGCTACCTCCGCCACGGCGCGGCCCTCCCGGTGCAGAGCAAGCGGGGCTGCGCCTTTGAATGCACCTACTGCACCTACCCGCTGCTGGAGGGGAGGGAGTACCGGACCCGCTCGCCCGAGGCCGTGGCCGACGAGGTGGCCCGAGCGGCGCGGGACTGGGGGGTGAGACGGTTCGAGTTCGTGGACGCCACCTTCAACCACCCCTACGACCACGCCCGCGCGGTGTGCGAGGCCCTCGCCCGCGGGCCAGGCCGGCCCGTCCTCCATACCATGGGACTCAACCCCTCCGGGGCCACGCCGGAGTTGCTCGGAGCCATGCGCCGGGCCGGGTTCCGCTCGGCCATCTGCGCCGCGGAGAGCGGCTCGGACCGGATGCTGGAGTCGCTCTGCAAAGGGTTTCACGTGAAACAAGTCGCCCAGGCCGCGGCCGCCGCGCGAGGGGCCGGCGTGTCCACGTTGTGGTCCTTCATGTTCGGCGGTCCTGGGGAGGACGAAGGGACCGTGCGGGAAACCCTCCGCTTCATCGAGACCGGCCTCGGCCCGCACGACCGGGCCATCTGCACCCTCGGCCTGCGCGTCTATCCCGGGACCCGGCTCGCGGAGACGGCCCGCGAGGAGGGCGCCCTGGCCCCGGACGCTGACCTGTCCGAGCCGGTCTTCTACTTCTCCCCGCGGATCAGCCCGACCCGGACGCTGGAGTTGATCGAGGCCTCACCGGCGCGCCCCCGCATGGTCTACCTGGAGACAGTGCAGCGCGCCTCCGTTGCCCTCGGCGCGCGGCTGTGGACGGCCCTGCACCTACCCGGCGCCGCGTGGTCGGCCCTCCCGCTCTATAACCGGGTGGCGCGGGCCTGGCGCTTCGGCCGGCCTCCGCGCTACCACGACCCGAGGTAGTGCGCGCTCAGGGCCGCCGGGAGGATCTCCTCGGCCGGGCGGTTCGGGTTCCACAGCGTCTCCGCGAAGAGGGACACGCTGGGCTGGACGCGCTCCTCGAACAAACCGTCTTCTACCAGGCCCGCGGCCATCATCCCGGCCGGGTTCACCTTCAGCAACTCCTGGTAGAAGCGGGCGGCGGAGGGATAGCACTGGAGCCAGGCGGAGTTCACACTGTCCCACATGGGCTGGCGGGCGTCGAGGCGCTTGCGCACGAACGCCCGGGAGTGCTCGCCGAGGATGAAAGGCGCGTGCTCTTCGAACTCGCCCGTCCAGTCCAAGGCCGTCCAGCCCTTCGGCACCAGCGCGAAGGGCGTGCCCGGGCGGAACGTGGCGAGGCGCTTCGAGTACTCCAGCGTCTTCTCGAAGTCCGCGATCCCTCCGTAGTAGGCTGTGGTCTCCGCGTCAAAGGTGAGCTGCGGGTGGTAGGAGTAGGGCGTGACGCCTGCGTCCTCCCACATGATCGTCACCCGCGGGTCGAGACCGGCGAGGTGCACGTAATCCTGTGCGATGGAGCTGGCGTGGAGGCCGAAGAGAATCTGCAGCTTCGGGGCCTTCTCCAGCAGGGCCCGCGCGATATCATTCACCCAGTCGCAGGCCCACGCGGCGGTGGTGCGACCGTCCAGCTCTCGCTGGTCGCTCTCGGTCGCGGTCTGGAAGTAGATGCCGTCGAGATCGAGGTGCGCGTACCCCTCCTCCCAGGTGCGGAGCACGTGGGCTTTGGTGCTCGCCAGGTGCTCCGCGCTGCTGAGCTTCAGATTCGGCGTGGACCATCCCCAGTGAAAGCCGGGGATGACGCGGATCCCGCGGTCGTGGGCATAGGCGATCACGTCAGACATGTTGATCGGCGCGTGCGTGTTCCACACCACCAGCGTGTTCATCCGCACCCGCGCCATGTGATCGAAGAAGCGGCGGTAGTCGTAGATCACATAGCCCCAGGTCCAGATCCCGCGGTGCTCTACGGCCGGGGCCTCGGTGCGGGAGAAGTCCTGCATCTCGTCCACGATCCGGCCGGGATCCTTGTCCGAATCCCGCGCGGCGGCGACCCGGAGCACCTGCGCGCCGAAGGCGTGGACGCCGTTCAGCACGCCTTTGGGGTCGCGGCCGGCGACGATCAGCGCCCGCGCTTTCCCTTCCCAGGGAGCGGGCCCCAAGGCGATCGTATACCCCTCCGCCTTCTCCGGAAGCGCCACCTGCTTCCGCGCCACCAACTCCGCCAGGAGCGGGTTGCTCTCCGGCGTGCCCACGAGGATGATGTACTCGTCCCGCCCCAGGCCCGACGCGGCCGGAAGCGTCTCCACAACGTAAGGCAGATACTCCTGCACCAGGCGCTGGAGGTCGTTGACGGCCACGCGCTCGATGCCGGCGTAGGAGCCAAAGCGAAGGCTCCAGCGGGGGCCGGGGTAGCGGCGAGTGTACTGCTCGTCCATCGAAGGTCCACCTCTCTCGAGTGGTCTGCATCTTCAGTCTGAAACTAGCCCGGCTCCTTCTCCAGCCGGCGGGCGGGGTTACCGACCATGACGCTGTCGGGCGGTACGTCCCTGACCACCACCGCCCCCATGCCGATGGTGCTGCCCCGGCCGATGCGCAGTAACTGCCGCACCGAGCACCCCTGGCCGAGGTAGCAGTCGCGCTCGACGTGCACACTGCCCGCGAGGGCCGCGCCGCTGGCCAGCGTCACCCAATCCTCGAGCACGTCGTCGTGGTTGATGACGCTGCCCGAGAGGCAGAACACGTAGTCGCCAAGGCGGGCGTTCACGCCGACGAAGCAGTGCGGATAGATCACGCATCCGGCGCCGATGCTCGCGGTGCGGGAGACGAAGGCGGTCGGGTCAACGACCGATATCAACCGCTCTCGCGGCGGGAGCAGTTCGCGCGGGAAGCCGTAGCTGAGGGCGAACTCGGCCTCGGGGTAGCGCCTCCACGCGTCGGCCCAGTCGAGCACGGGCAGCCCGTTGATGGTGCCGCCGACGGCCTCTTCCTCCTCCGCGATGAAGCCGAGGAGGTTCCACCGCGGGACGGCCGCGTTCATGCGCTCGATCAGCTCCACCATCTCCGCGGCGTGGACACCGGCGCCGAGGATGATAAGGTCTTTCATCGGTGCTCCCATGCGCGTGCCTCTATCCAGTCACCGCCAGCAACCGTTGGGCGTTCGTGGCCAGCATCTGCTCTTCTTCCTCCGCGGTCAGCCCCAGCTCCCGGAACGCGGGCAGGACCGAGGTGAAGAACTGCAGGAATGGGGGAGGAGGCAGGTAGGTGCAGGGCCCGAAGGGGCCGGACTCGGCGACGAAGGCCCAGTCGGTTCCGATCACCAGGTGCTCTCCCAGTCCCGCGTCGAAGACCTCGTGGATCGCTTCGATCAGCGGACGCCACACCTCCGGGTCGCCTGCGATGCAGAGGTTGGTGGGGAGGAAGTTTGCCCCCCTCCGCATCCATTCCAGCACCGTCTTCCGCATCTCCTGGTCCATGAGGTGCCACGCGGTGTGGCCGATGGCCACCCGGGTGAGGTCCACACCCTCTTCCTCGAGCACCCGCAGCTGGCTCGTCTCCACCCCGAACTTGAGGCAGTGGGTGGTGATGTGGACGCCGGTGGCACGCTGGGCGCGCGCTCCCGCGCGAAACGTCTTCTCTTCCGCCGCGGTCATCTGCGGCCGGCTGCTCCCGAGCTTGATCGCGCCGGCCCGAACTGACGTGCCGTGGACGCCTTCGATGATCTCGCGGACGCACAGCTCGGCGAGTTCCTCCACCGAGGCCTGCCGCACGAAGGGCCAGATGGCGTCCGCTTCAGTCTTCGCCCAATAGGCGCCGACCTCAAGCTCCCGGTAGTAGCCGGTGCAGAGGACGATGTGCACGCCGGTGGCTTCGGAGGCCTCGGCGTACCAGGTGGGCCAGGCGCGGCTCGGCGCCATCGAGGCCTCCACGAACCCGAAACACCCATGCTCGGTGCATCGCTTCAGAGGGGGGAGTGCCTCCCGCGCCAAGAACTCCCGGCGCTCCTCGGGCATGGGCCGCTCCTCGAGCACCAGTTCCTGGCGGTCCCAGTCCCAGATGTCGCAGTGCAGATGCTCGTGCATCATCACGCGCCCGAGGGCCTGCGGCTCCACGAGGCCGCGGACGGTGATCACTTTGCCGGCGTCAGGGGCGGCCAAGCTGGTTCCTCCCACGTGTTGGTGGATCGGTCTTTCGGTCGCACGAGAGGAAGGTCCTTCCCGTGCCGCAGCCGGTGGCCCGGAGGGAAGACGCAGACCAGCGACGTAATCTGCACAGGAGAAGCAGGGGGCGAAGGAGCGTCAAGGTGAACAGCGATCAGCAGGGGCCGTTTCGTTTCGACGTGTTCTCCGACCCCGGAGAGGTGGATGCCCAGGCGCGCGCGGCGGTGGCGTCGCTGCGCGAGGCCGCCGAACGCGTCGGCGGCGCGGAGCCGCGGGTGCTGCTGCCCAGCGCGCGGCTGGCCCTGCGGGCGGCCGAGCACATCCTGCGCTCGGGGCTGGCGGATAACGCGATGGCCGACCTGCACCTGGACAAGATGACGGAGTTGTCCCGCGCGCTGAACCGGGTTTCGCGCTGCCTGGAACTCGCCAAAGAAGGCCGCGGACCCGAGGCCGTGCCCGAGTTGCGGGGAGACGTGCGCCTCGGGTATCACAGCCGGGTGGACGACACCGATCAGCCATTCTGCCTTTTCGTGCCGCATGACTACCAGGCCAGCCGGCCGTATCCCGTGATGGTCAGGCTCCACGGCATGTGGGATCAGATTGATGAAGCGGAGTGGACGATTCAGACGTTCGAGTGGGACCGGGAGTTCGTGCGCTATTCGCCGCGCGGCAGCTTCCTGGAGCTGTACCCGTACGGCCGGGGAAACGAGGGGTACCGCGAAGCCGGCCGGGAAGATGTGCTGGATACGCTGGACTTGGTTTGCGAGTTGTTCAACACCGACCCCGATCGCGTCTACCTGCTGGGCAGCAGCATGGGCGCGGCCGGGGCGTGGAGACTCGCGGCGCAATACGGGGAACGCTTTGCCGCGGTGTGCGGTGTCGTCGGCGCCTATGACCAGTCGCTGGCCCCGAACGTCGCGCGCCTGCCGGTCATGTTCCACTACGGCGGGAAGGACAGCGCGGAGCGAGTGACCTCGCCTCAGGAGACGGCGGCGCTGCTGACCAGCCTGGGTGGGGTGGCGGAGGTGGTTGGGCATCCGGAGAGCGGCCACCGGCTGGAGACGACGGACTACCAGCTCTCCTACTACCAGTTCTTCGCGCGGCACGCGCGCAAGTCGTAAGAGCACCTACTGCTGACCGCTGGTTGTCGCCAGGTTCGCCGCGCGTGCCACGCCCGGCGTGCTACACTCCCTCCCGACGAAGGGGGTGGGAGATGGTCCTTCGCGTCAGGAGGACGTGGCCGACGGTTCTCACCGGCGCCTTGCTGGCCGCGCTGGCCGGCTGCGGGGCGCGCCAGCCGCGGCGCCCCTCCGAGCGGGTGTCGCCGGCGCCCGCGGTCCATCCGGCGGCCGTCGTCTGGCGGACGCCGACGCCGCCGAAGAACCCGCGGGCCGGGGATGTCTGGGTGAACCCGAAGGACCGAATGGGCATGGTGTACGTCCCCGCGGGGGAGTTCATCCTGGGCACGAGCGACGCGGAGATCGCGGCCGCGATGAAGATGCAGGCGACCCTGAGCCGCGAGGACTTCAAGGGAGAGCAGCCGCTGTGCCGGGTGAGCCTTCCCGGCTACTGGATCGCCCGCACCGAAGTGACCAATGCGCAGTACCTGGCCTTTCTCCGGGCCACTCGCCGGCGCGCCCCCGAGTACTGGAAGGGCGGGCAGATTCCCTCGGGGCTGGCAAGCTTCCCGGTGGTGGCGGTGAGCTGGGAGGGGGCGCAGGCCTACGGCCAGTGGGCCGGCGGCCGGCTGCCGGGCGAGCTGGAGTGGGAGAAGGCGGCGCGGGGGACGGACGGGCGCAGCTTTCCCTGGGGGAACGCGTGGGACGACACGCGCTGCCGCAACTTCGAGTTGATCATGGGGAAGCAGAAGGCGGCATCCCTGAAGACGGGGAGGGAGCGGGGGCTGTTCCTGCTCGGATGGCGGAAGTCACACGATGGGGTACGCGAGGGCCCGGTCGCGGTGGGATCCTACTCCGGCGGTGCGAGTCCGTACGGGTGTCTGGACATGGCGGGGAATGTGTCCGAGTGGTGCGCGGACTGGTACGACGGAAACGCATACGCCCGCTACGCGAAGGGTGACCTGACACCCCCGGCCAAGGGCGGGAAGAGGGTGTGCCGGGGAGGCCATTGGGGTGCGTGCTTCCCGAGGGGGGTTCGCACCACCTACCGCATCGCGCTCGACCCGGCTCCCCGCGACTCCTTCCGCCTGGTCACCGGCTTCCGCTACGCCCGCGGGCCGGCGCAATAGAGCCGCCCGAGGCCCGGACGCTGATCGCCCGCCCCAGGCCCTCCATTGCCTCGTAGGGCGTCGCCTCGCCCCCCAGGGGCGTTCTCGGCGTTTCTTGTGGGGTTTTGGCGCTTGTTTGGGGTTGCACACATGTGGGATGTGTGCTATGGTACCCGAGACTTCGGCCCGACTGCGGGACACCTGAGGCGGTAGTCCGCGGGGCGTCCGGGCCAGGTTCGCCCTTCTGTCCAGGGGATCGCGCACAGAATACAGAGGAGGCGACGTCTCCGCTCCACGGGGTTGCGGGTCGTCACACGAACAGCATGATGCATCGCCACACGACGTTGTGGCGCGTCACCGGCGTCCTGTTTGCGCTCGTCGTTCTGGGACTGCCGGCCGGCGCGGCCCAACACCATCGGTTTCATCGGACAGCGCGAGCTGTCCCGAAGGCGTCTCGGAAGAGCCATTCAGTCCATCAGAAGCGCAGCCGCGCGCGCTCCCGCGTGGCGGCGCGCAAGCAGGCGACGCGGCGCGCGTCCCGAGCGGGGATCTCCCGCGGCGGGACGGTGCGGCGGCCGCGGACCTACACGGTACAGCCCGGCGACACCCTGGAGGTGATCGCCACGCGGGTGGGCACCTCCCAGCAGGCCCTGGCGACGGCGAACCATCTCCGGAACGCCAACCGCCTTTCCGTCGGCCAGGTGCTGAAGGTGCCGGGCGCGCGCCGCGCGCCGGAACCCAAGGCGACCGGCGAGGCGTGCGACAGCAGCAGCCTGGTGAAGGAGGCGCTCCGCTACCGGGGCGTTCCCTACCAGTATGCCGGGACGTCCTCTCGCGGGATGGACTGCTCCGGGCTGGTGTCCCGCGTCCTCATGACCCACGGGATCAGGGCGCCGCACAACGCGGCCAGCCTTTACAAGCTCGGGACGCCGGTGCAGAAGGCCAACTTGCAGGCCGGCGATCTAGTGTTCTTCAACACCCGGGGGCGGGGTATCTCGCACGTCGGCATCTACATAGGCAAGGGCGAGTTCGTGCACGCCTCCAGCGGCAGCGGGAGGGTGACGACGAGCCAGTTGACCGAGGGCTACTACCAGCTTCGCTACGTGGGTGCGAGGCGGCTGACGAAGTAGGGCTCCGGGACGGCCGGCAGGGGCGGGCGCGGCCGCTGCCGAAGTAGCCTCTCCATCCAGTGGGAGAGAGAGGCCTGTGGCCGACCTGACGGTGCGCATCGAACGCCTGGCCCACGCGCGGGACCTGCCGCCTCCAACGTACATGACCGAGCAGGCTGCGGGCATGGACCTGCGGGCGGCGGTGGAGAAAGACACGACGCTGGCGCCGGGGGAGTTCCGGCGGATCCCGACCGGGCTGCGGATCGCGGTGCCCCCGGGCTATGAAGGCCAGGTGCGCCCGCGCAGCGGCCTGGCGGCGCGGCACGGCGTGACGCTGCTCAACACCCCGGGCACGATTGACGCCGACTATCGGGGCGAGGTGCAGGTGGTCCTGGTGAACCACGGCCGCGCCCCGTTTCTCATTCAGCGGGGGGATCGCATCGCCCAGTTACTCATCACCCCGGTGGCGCGCGCCCACGTGGAGGTGGTCCCGGCGCTCGACGACACCGCGCGCGGCGAGGGCGGATTCGGGCATACGGGAACATGAGCGGGACGGCGCGGGCCTTCGTCATCGGGATCGGGGGAGGCAGCGCCTCGGGGAAGAGCACCATCGCCGAGGAACTGCGGGCGCGCCTCGCACCCCGGCCGGTGGTGGTGATCAACCAAGACAAGTACTTCCTCCCGACCGAGCAACTCCCGCGACACACCAGTCCCGACGGCGGGCGCGACTGGCCGGATCACAATCAGCCGGGGTCGTTCGACTTCCCGCGCCTGCGGGAGGACCTGCGGGCGGCGAGGGGAGGGGAGGGGGAGGTGGTGATTCTCGAGGGCATCCTCGTCCTCCACGACCCCGAACTGCGGGCGCTGATGGATCTGAAGCTGTTCGTGGAGGCGGAGGCGGACGAGCGCATCGTGCGGCGCATTCGGCGCAACGTGGCGAGGGGATACGACTTGGACGGGATCTGCGACTTCTACCTAGACTCCGTGCGCTTTCGCCACGCGGAGTTCTGCGCGCCGACGCGCGCCTACGCCGACTACGTCATCCCCGGGGGACAAGACGCGCGGTCCGAGGCGGAGGCGATGCTGGAGCGGGTGGCGGCCGAGGTGGGACGGCGGGGCTGATGCGAACAGTCTACGCGGATCTGCACATCCACATCGGTCGCACCGACGCGGGGAAGCCGGTGAAGGTGACGGCCGCGCGGGACCTGACGTTCGCCAACATCGCGAAGGAGTGCGCGACGCGCAAGGGGATTGACCTCGCGGGGATCGTGGACTGTGCCTCGCCCGCGGTGATGCGGGACATTGACGATCTGGTGGACTCGGGCGAGATGCGGGAGCTGGCCGGCGGCGGGCTGCGCTACCGCGAGAAGACCACGGTGCTGCTGGGCTCGGAGCTGGAGACGGTGGAGGAGGAGGGGTGCAGCTCGCACCAGATTGCGTACTTCGGCACCCGCGCAGAGATGAAGGAATTCGCGGCGCGGCTGCGCCGGGCGGTGACGAACCTCGACCTCAGCTCACAGCACTGCCGGCTGCCCGCGCGGGAGTTGCTGCGGGTGACGAAGGAGTTGGGGGGGATCTTCGTGCCGGCGCACGCCTTCACCCCGCACAAGGGGGCGTACGGCGCGTGCGTGACGCGGCTGGCGGAGATGTTCGGAGAGGACCTGGTCCGGCTCGATGCGCTGGAGCTGGGTCTGTCCGCGGACAGCGAGATGGCCGATTGCCTGGGGGAACTGGCGGAGATCACGTTCCTGTCCAATTCGGACGCGCACTCCCTACCGAAGATCGCGCGGGAGTATAATGTGCTGGAGGTGGAGGAGGCGAGCTTCGAGGAGGTGCGGCGGGCGCTGCACCGGGAAGACGGACGGCGGGTGGCGGCGAACTACGGGCTGGACCCGCGCCTGGGGAAGTATCACCGGACGTTCTGTCTCCAGTGCGGCAACGTGGCCGCGGCGCCGCCGCCGGTGGAGACCTGCCCGACGTGTGGCAGCGATGATGTGGTGCGGGGAGTGCGGGACCGGGTGGTGCAGATCAGTGACTCTCCGGCGCCGAAGCCGCCGGCCCACCGGCCGCGGTATCATTACCAGGTGCCGCTGCAGTTCCTGCCGGGGATCGGCGCGGTTACGTTGGGAAAGCTGCTGAACCGCTACGGCACGGAAATGCGGGTGCTGCACGAGACCTCGCTGGCGGAGCTGGAGCAGACGGTGGGGACGAAGATTGCGCGGCTCATCGGCCAGGCGCGGGAGGGAACGCTGCCGCTGTTGGCGGGTGGGGGAGGACGGTACGGGAAAGCGGCCACCGATGCGGCCGACACGCAGCTCACGTTAGGATGGTAAGGTGGCGGGACTGTTCATCACATTAGAGGGGATAGACGGGTGCGGGAAGAGCACGCAGGCGCGCCTGCTCGCGAGCTGGTTGGAGAAGCGAGGGGCGGAGGTGGTGCTGACGCGCGAGCCGGGCGGCACGGAGAAAGGGGAGCGGCTGCGCGAGCTGGTGTTGTCTCCGGGGCACGAGATCCCGCCGGCGGCGGAACTGTTCCTCTACCTCGCCGATCGGGCGATTCACGTGGCGGAGGTGATCGCTCCGGCGCGCGCGCGGGGGGCGATCGTCGTGTGCGAGCGTTACACCGATTCCACGCTGGCCTACCAGGGATACGGCCGGGGCCTGGAGGTGGCGCTGCTGCGGCGGCTGAACGAGGAGGCGACGGGCGGCGTGGTTCCGGATCTCACGGTGGTGATTGACATCCCCCCGGAGGCGGCGCGACTGGACGCCGCCCGGCTGGATAGGTTAGAATCATCGGGGGACAGTTTTCGGGCGCGCGTCGCGGCGGGGTTCCGGGCGCTGGCCGCACAGGAGCCGGAGCGGATCAAGCTGGTGGACGGGCAGCAGAGCATCGCCGCGGTCCACGCGCAGCTCGCGGCGCTCCTCGCCGACAGGGAGGGCTCATGAAACTGGTCATTGCCGTGGTACAGGATAAAGACCAGCGCAAGGTCACCGACGCGCTGCTGGAGCGCGGGTACCAGTTCACCAATATCGCCACGACCGGGGGGCTGCTGCGGGAGGGAAACGTGACCTTCCTCATCGGGGTGGAGGAGCAGCAGGTGGACGATGTGGTGCAGGTGCTGCGGGACTACTCGAAAACGCGTGAGCAGTTGGTGAACGTCTTCCCGCCCACGATCGAGCCCATCGGGACGTGCATCCCGAGCCCGGTGAAGGTGCTGGTGGGCGGTGCGACCGTGTTCGTGGTGGACGTGGAACGCTTCGAGAAGCTGTGATCGGGTGGGGCCGTGCGACTCTCTGACTTGGTAGGACAGACGCGCGCGACGACGGTGCTCCGCAACGCCATCCGCCGCGGACACGTGGCCCACGCCTACCTCTTTCGCGGCCCCGCAGGAGTGGGAAAGTCCACGGCCGCCCAGCTTTTCGCGGAGGCGCTGAACTGCGAGGGCCCCAGCCGCGCGACGACGGGGGAGGGGTGCGGAACGTGCCGGTCCTGTCAGCTAACGGCGGCCGGGAGTCACCCGGATGTGTGGACGGTGACGTTCCTCGTCGAGCGGGGCCGGCGCAAGACCGAGATCAGCATTGACCAGATCCGGCGGAATCCGAAGAAGCGGGGCGAGGCGCCCCGGCCGATCGTGCAGGACGCGATCCTCCGGCCGGTGTTGGGGCGGCACAAGATCTACCTCATCAACCCCGCGGAGAAGATGAGCGACGAGGGGCAGAACGCGCTGCTGAAGCTGCTGGAGGAGCCGCCCCCGTACGCAGTGCTGATCCTGGTTACCTCACAGCCGGACGCGCTGCTGCCCACGACGCTCTCGCGTTGTCAACAGGTGGCCTTTCAGTTGGCAGGCACGGGGGCGATCGCGGCGCATCTGGAAACGCTGGGTGCGGACCCGGCGGAGGCGGCCTCGCTGGCCGCGTTGTCCGGCGGGCGCGTGGGGTGGGCCGTCTCGGCCGCGCGGCAGCCGGCAGTGCTGGCCGTCCGCCGCAACCTGCTGGACCTGTGTGCGCGTCTCCCCGAGTACTCCCTGCCCCAGAGTCTTCGGTTGGCGGAGGAGGTAAAGGAGCAGGCGCGTACGTTGGTCGAAGCGCGAGCGGAACGCGAGGAAGAGGAAGAAGAAGGAGAGACGGCGGGGGGAGCGGAGCCGGGCCGCGATCGCGCCCTCCGGGCGGAGCTGCCGTGGTGCCTGGATGTGATGACCCTGTGGTACCGCGACCGGCTCGCGGCGGGCCGGGGTGGGGGGCTGGTCAATCCGGATTACGCGGAGGCCATTCGGGCCGCAGCTCACACTGCGCCCCGGCCGGAGGAATCGGTGGCGTTCCTGCTCGCCGCGAAGCACCATCTCGAGCGGAATGCCAACCTCGATCTCACCCTGGAGGCGCTCGCCATCGGACTGCTCGCCGGAGGCGAACGCGCCGGGCACAAGCCATCCAGGAGGTGATCACCGTGCGCAACTGCTTGGTCGGCCTGCTGCTCTTATTACTGCTTCTGGGAAACGGGTATGCTATCTGGCAGATTCGCGAACTGCGACAGGAGGTCGCGGACCTGCGACAGGAGGTGACCGGTCTGCGGTCGGCCTCGCCCGAGATGGAGTCGCTGACCGACCTCGTGAGAGCGGCGCTGGAGGCGGTACGGCGGGGGGACGCCGCGGCGGCGGCGCGCTCCCTCGACCGGTTCGCGGCGCGGGTCAGCGAGATGAAGACGCTGGCGGAGACGCGCAAGCGAGACCTGGAAAGGAGGGCCGCGGAGGCGAAGGCGGCGCTGACCAGGAAGGAGGGGGAGGCGGCGGCGGCGATGGAGCGCCTGCTGCATGCGCTGTCTTTGCACCAAGCGCCACAGGGAGACGCAAGGAGGTAGCCGGGCCCCTCGGAACTCTTGCCGAGGGAAACGGGTCTAAGGAAAAGGAAGCATGGTCCTCGCGTGCGGACACTCGTTCGGCCGGCGCGAGCGGAACTCATCATCGGGTAAGGAGAGCGTCAGTATGGGAATCTCAGCAACACGTCGGGCGCGGCGCCTGGCCTGGGCGGCCGCCGTCCTCATCCCGGTGCTGGCCGTGATTCTGGCCGCCACCTGGTTGGGGAAGGTGTCACAGGCGGCGTCCTCGCCGGTACCGGCCGCGGTGTCGGATCTGGAGAACTTCCAGCGCGGTTTCACGTGGGTGGCCCAGACCATCAAACCCTCCGTGGTCTTCGTGGAGGTGGAGCAGAAGGCGTCGAGCGCGAAGGACAGCGGCGGGGGGACGCCGGACTGGCGGGACCTGGTGCCGCCCGACTGGCCGTTCCCACTCCCAACGCCGCCCCGCGGTCAGCAGCCGCAGCCGGGGCCTACGGTGGGTCAGGGTTCGGGAGTGGTGGTGGATTCGGCCGGCTACATTGTGACCAACGAGCATGTGATTGACAACGCGGCGAAGATCACCGTTCACCTCGCGGACGGCGAGTCGTACCCGGCCACCCTCGTCGGCAGTGACCCTCTCACTGACCTGGCCGTGATCAAGATCGGGCCGAAGCACAAGCTGGTGCCGGCGGAGCTGGGGGACGCGGACCAGCTGCAAGTGGGGTCCTGGGCGATTGCCGTTGGCTATCCCTTCGGGGGCGGCCAGTTCGGAGGGCGATTCGATCAGCCGCTTCGTTACGAACCGACGATCACGGTGGGCGTGATCAGCGCCTTGAACAGACAGATCAACTCTCAGCAAGACGGGCGGCCGTTCCGCAATCTGCTGCAGACCGACGCCCCGATCAACCCGGGCAACTCCGGCGGGCCGCTGGTGAATATCCGCGCGCAGGTGGTGGGCATTAACCAGGCGATCTTCACTTCCGGTTTGGGCACGGGCAACATCGGCGTGGGGTTTGCGGTGGCGATCAACCATCAGACCCGCGAGGTGATCGAGACGCTGAAGGGCGGGAAGCGCATGGTGCGGGGGCGGCTCGGGCTGCTGGTGGCCCCGCTCACCGAGACGAAGCAGAAGGTGTGGGGCATTGACCACGGCGTGTACGTGGAACGGGTAGAGGAGGGCTCGCCGGCGGATAAGGCGGGGTTCAAGGACGAGGACATCATCCTCTCGTACGAGGGGAAGGGCATCAGTTCTCAGGACGAGTTCGTGACCGCGGTGCAGAACACGAGGCCGGGGACCGTGGTGTCCGTCGAGGTGTTGCGGGAGGGAAAGCGCGTGACCCTCAAGCCGACCGTCGAGCAACTCTCTACGGCTGCGGCGGAGAGCAGGGCCGTGGCGGAGGAGCCGCAGAAGCTGGGCTTGACGGTGGAACAGGTGCCGCCCGACGTCGCGCAGAAGGCGAAGATCGCCGGCGGCGTGCGGGTACGCGCGGTGGACCCGGTAAGCGACGGGGCGCGCATCGGGCTGCGGGTTGGCGATATCATCATCCGGATCAACCGGCAGACCGTGACGGACCTGGCCAGCTATCGCGGCCTGGTGAACAAGCTGAAGCCGGGAGATCCGCTGGTGCTCCGGGTGTGGCGAGAGAGCGACCCACGCCGCGGGACGGGCGAGTTCCAGACGCTGGAGTTGCCGGCGGTGTCGGCCGACTAACCCGCCCGGCGTTTACAGGAGGGACGAGTTCTGCTATAGTGAGAATGCGACGCGGGGTAGAGCAGCCAGGTAGCTCGTCGGGCTCATAACCCGGAGGTCGCAGGTTCGAATCCTGCCCCCGCTACCATGATTAGAGAAGAACCGCCTCCTTCGGGGGCGGTTCTTTCCTGTGTGTATCGGGTGGCGACGTTCCGAATAGGTAGAGAAGACGCGGCCTCTGAGGGGCTGCCTGGGGTCTCCGGTGGCGAATCCGCGTGGTGCTGATGGTATCGGGTTCCACCGCCTCGCCCGGGCCCACCCTCCCCCCCGAAGGCAGGCACCGCGTAGAAGTAGGCCGTTCCGCTCCGCGAGGCGGGGTCAAACTCGATCTCCCGCACGAACGCGCGCAAGAAAGTGCGCTTCTCCTCCACCGTCCCATGCTCTGAGATCCTCGTCACCTGCGGCACCAGCGCGAGCGCGGCGCGGGCCAGTTCCTCGGCCTGGTGCTCCCTGCCCTGGCTCTCCAGTAGCGCCGCCTCCTGCTGCTGCAACTCCACCGCCTCGTCGCGCAGCTTCGCGATGCGCCGGTCCACGTAGTCACGGTTGGTGGGGGTGAGGTTGTCCAGCAGGTTCTCGATCTGGTTCTCGATGTCGGCCTGGCGCTGGCGCACGGTGGCGAGTTCCGAGGCGTCGAAGCGGTCGTTGCCCGCGAGTTCCTGCTCGATCATCTCCCGCAGTTGCTGCTCCGCTCCCTGCTCGAGGTAGCGCGTGACGATTTCCCCGATCTGGGCGAAGGTCCAGGCCTCGATCTCCTCCTTGGGCAGCACGCAGCGCGAGCAACAGGCGGCTCCCTTGGTGACGTACCCGCCGCAGGCGTAGCCGAGGGTCTTCACCGCAGAGCCGTCGGTGCGCTTGCGGCCCTTCTGCGTGGAGTAGCCCTGGAAGGTGTGGCCGCAGTGCAGGCAGCGGACGAGGCCGGTGAGCAAGAAGTCCGAGCGCGCTCCCTGGCCGCTGCGGTAGCTGTACTCGCCCGGGTCGCGCCGGCGCGCCTCGCGCTTGCTCTGCGCCGCGAGGAAGAGGTTGCGGGAGACGAGCGCGGGATGCGCGTCCTTGGTGACCACCCAGTCATCCGGGCGATTGTGCTCGGGCCCGGAGCGGATGAGGCCGGTGATGCGCACCGCTCGCCCCTTCTCGATCCGGTGAAACTTCGCGAAGGAGTGCCGATTCCAGCAGAAGTCGCCGGTGTAGGCCGGGTTCATCAGCAGGTCGCGAATGGTCGTCATGGCCCAGCCCTGGCGGTGCTGTGGCGACCACTTTCCACCCCGGGGCGAGGGCACGCCGAGCCGGTTGAGCCGGTCCGCGATGCCCTTGAAGCCCAGGCCTTCGGTGACGTACCAGGAGAAGATGTCTCGGACTCGGTAAACCCCACAGACAGCTCGTGCTGGGTGGCGGATGAGTACGGTAACCAGGTGGTGCACCTGTCGGGGGCCGGGGCGGAGGTGTGGCGGTCGGCCAGCGGCGCGTTCTCCACTCCGTCCTCCGTCTCGGTGAACCCCACGGATGGCTCCTGCTGGGTGGCGGATACGAGTCATAATCAGGTGGTGCACGTCTCGACGGCCGGGGTGGAGTTGTGTGGGTCGGACAGCGGCGCGTTCGATGGGCCGTTCTCCGTCTCGGTGAACTCTACGGATGGCTCCTGCTGGGTGGCGGATGGCCACACCAGCCAGGTGGTGCATCTGTCGGCGGCCGGGGAGGAGTTGTGGCGGTCGGCCAGCGGCGCGTTCTGGGGTCCGATGTCCGTCTCGGTGAACCCCACGGATGGCTCCTGCTGGGTGGCGGATCTCAGCAGCCCTGCCCAGGTGGTGCACCTGTCGGCGGGCGGGGCGGAGCTGTGGCGGTCGGCCAGCGGCGCGTACTACCCGTGGTCCGTCTCGGTGGACCCCACGGATGGCTCCTGCTGGGTGGGGGATTCCGGCAGCCCTGGCCAGGTGGTGCACCTGTCGGCGGGCGGGGCGGAGCTGTGGCGGTCGGCGAGCGGCGCGTTCTCCTACCCGTACTCCGTTTCGGCGAACCCCACAGATGGTTCCTGCTGGGTGGCGGATGAAAACAACAGCCAGGTGGTGCATCTCTCGGGGGCCGGGGCGGAACTGTGGCGGTCGGCCAGCGGCGCGTTTTCCTCCCCGTACTCCGTGTCGGTGAACCCCGCGGATGGCTCCTGCTGGGCGGCGGATTCCGGCAGCCCTGGCCAGGTGGTACACCTCTCGGCGGCCGGGGCGGAGTTGTGGCGGTCGGCCAGCGGGGCATTCCGTGCGCCGCATTCGGTCTCGGCGAACCCCACGGAGGGCTCCTGCTGGGTGGCGGACAACAGCTACAGCCAAGTAGTCCACCTAACGGTCTCCGGATACGGTCATGCCCCAGTAATTGCTTGCTATGCCGGGTTTGAGAACAACCGCTCCCCCTTCGCCACCTTCTCTCTCGGCGCCGGCTCGGCGGAGACTTGGCGCTCCGCCTTCACAGATGATCTGCGTGCGCATTCCGGCCTGTATGCGATGGAGGCCGTAGTGGGAGATGGGAACACGACAGGGCTCCGGCTCGACCTGCCGGCTACACCGACCTCCGCCGTGGAGGCCGACCTCAGCACGTGGGTCTACCTCGCGGATCGTTCCCCTGGCGACTCCGCCCAGTTCTTTGGATTCACGCTCTCGGCCGCCGGACTCGATCCCGGCGCCACTACGGAGAGACTGGGTTGGGAGGTGCTCTCGGACGGCGCCAGCCGCAGCCTGCTCGCGGGAGACTCTGTAAGTGAGACGCGAGGCCTCCCCATGGGAGGGTGGCATCTCGTGCAGGTGCACTATGCGGCTGACACGCACCTCCTGACACTCTTGTGCGATGGAACGCTGGTAGCGGAGAGGGCCGCGCCACTCGCAGGCGGCCGTTCACTCGCGCAGGCGGTGCTGGAGACCTATGGTACCGCCAGCGGGGCGCAGGCGCGCGTGCTCTTCGATGATGTGCAAGTGACCCTCCGCAACTACCCTACGGTCGTAGCTTCGGACCAGAGCTTCGCGTTGCTGGAAGGTCGGGAGCAGGTAGTCGGCGGGCAGGAGTCAAGCTACGCGCTGACCTACGGCAATGGCTATCCGGTTCTCGGCGTCACTCCGGGAACCGCGCCTCTTCCGCAGACCATGTGGGTGGGAGTCCGCTTGCCCGTCGGTTACACCCTGGTGAGCGCCGATCCGGCGCCCACTTCTGTGAATGGAACTGATCTGGTCTGGGAAGTGCCGCTGCCTCAGAAGCAGCGGACCGGGCAGATCACTGTCCGCCTCACCCCTCCGACCGGATTGCCGGAAGCGAGTACCGCAGGAGTATGGACCTGGGCGAGTATTGACCCCGCGGCCGCCTCTACTCAGTTGCCGTCCGATCCCAATGCCTCGGATGCAGTCTGGGGCGCGGCCCAAGATCTCCTGCCGCAACAGATCGCGCTGGAACCCCGCCCCGACCTGTGGGTCCGCAAACGCGGCCCCGGCGCCGCCTCCCCCGGCGACACCCTCATTTACGCCGTGACCGTCGGCAACGCCGGCACCGGCGCCGCCGAGAGCATCGTGGTGAAGGACGCCCTGCCCCCAGAACTTGGCGGCGGGACGCTGATCCTCGCCAACCTGGCCTCTCTCGCCCCCGGAAAGACATGGGCCGGAGTGGTTTCCGGTATCCTGCCGTGGGGACTGCCGGAGAGCACGCTCGTGCTGAACCGTGCGTTCGTACCGACGGCCCCCGCGGAGGCGGACATTTCGAACAATGAAGCTACGTGGACTACGACCATCCACGTGGCCAAGGATCCAAATGAGATCAGCGTATCGCCCGAAGGCGGGGTGGAGCGCGGTCAGCGTCTGACCTACACCCTCCAATGTGAGAACGTAGGGACGGGCACCGCCTACGGCGTGTATGCCACGATGGCGCTGGATGAGAAGCTGAGCCTTGCGACGCTGCTCGTAGCCGACGGAGGCGCGGGTACGGTCCGGGTGGACCGATTCTCGCACACGCTGGTGTGGGAGGTGGGGACGCTGGGGCCGGGCGAGAGCGCCAGCGCCTCCTTCCGCGTGTCGGTGTCGTCCGCCGCCCGCCGGGCGCGACCGCTGATCGGGCAGGCGACGGTGTACTTCCCCTCCGTTCCGGAGGAGACGCCGACCAATGTGGTGGCGAATACCGTCGAGGGCTCGTTCCCCGATATCGCGTGGGACCACTGGGCCTTGCTGCCCATCGAGATCGCGCGGGAGAACGGGGTGGTGGGCGGGTATCCGGATGGGAACTACTACCCGCTGGTGACGGTGACGCGGGACCAGATGGCGGCGTTCATCGCGCGAACGATGGCGGGAGGGGAGGCGCACGTGCCCGACGGGCCGAGCGTCGCGACGTTCCCGGATGTGGCCGTCGGGACGTGGGCCTACAAGTACGTCGAATATGCGGTGGCCAACCACGTAGTGGGGGGGTATCCGGACGGGTGGTACTGGCCCCTGATCGAGGTGGACCGGGGACAGATGGCGGCGTTCATCGCGAGGGCGAAGTGCGGGAGTGAGGCAGAGGTGCCTGCGGCCACGGGCGCGCCGACCTTCCCGGACGTAACGGACACGTCGCCGGCGGCCTGGTGCCGGAAGCACGTGGAGTACATCGTCGGCCGGGGAGTGGTAGGTGGGTATCCGGATGGGAGCTACCACCCGGAGGTGACGGTGACGCGGGATCAGATGGCGGTATTCATCGCGAGGGCGTTCGAGTTGCCGCAGTAAGGCGTTGCCGCGCTAACCTGTGAGGGCGGGCTCTCCTGCAGGGGCGAGTTGCGCTGACGCCACTCGGGCGCGCCCGCTCCCACAGGGCCACGGTCCGAAGGCCGCGAAAGCCGGCTGTGCACTCGCTCGGCTCTGCCCTGTCTGCTACCGGACGGGAGTTCGGCTTGTCTTCGGTTAGGCCACCATCATACCATCTAGACCTGCGCCCGGCCTTGACTCGCCATCCGTCACGGCAGTCGCTTACACAGGACCGCTGCCATTTCCCTCTGGTCGGGAGATGGCTGGCAGGGGAAATGCCCTTACTCCCCGAAAAGACTACCACCACGCTAAGGAGTAGACCTATGCCAGAGAAAGGCGCGATCACGGTTCGGGAGGCGGGCCGCCGCGGCGGCCGCGCCACCAAGACGAAGTACGGCCCCGACTTCTACAAGAGCATCGGGAAGAAGGGCGGCGACACCACCAAGCAGCGCATGGGGCCGGGCTACTACGAGAAGATCGGCAAGAAGGGCGGCCAGCAGCTAAAGAAGCTGATCGCGCTGGCGAAGCGCATGAAGTAGGGCCGGGAGAGGCGTGAGTCGTTGGCATCAGGCGCGTAGGCCGGCGGCCGCAGCGCTGGAGACGGAGTGGAGCGCCCCAGGTTCACCGGGCATCGGGGTCTCTGGATGCTGACGGCGGCGTTGGATGCGGATCGCCTGCTGAGAGACGAATCGCAGAATCCCACTAACAAGGACCGCGTAGCGGCCTAAGATACGGGAAGGTTAGACCAACCTCGCACTACGGTTGGGACACAATGTGTCGCGAGAAGAAGGAGGGTCACCGATGAAGTGTACCAAGTGCGGGCGCGAGGCTCAGTACAACCCACCTGCCGAGATGCCTGGCTTCACCGTGATCGATATGAGATCTCACGACGAGGCCGAGAAGTGGGCTTGGTACTGCAAGAAGTGCAAGACGGGGTTCTGTGGACAGTGTGCTTTCCCAAAGTGGCAGGCCCTAAAAGCCAAGGAGGGGCTGACAGGTTCCGAACTGGCCAGGAAGCTCAACCAAGATCCAGGCGCCGTGTTCTCTGAGATGCCCACGTGCCCAACGTGCCGTGGAGAGCTCTCAGGGAAGCCCCCTCCAGGCAAGTGCTTCATTGCGACGGCAGCATGTGGGTCGGACCAGAAGGATGAAGTTGTCGTCCTTCAGGAGTTTCGCGAACGCTACCTCAAGAGGTGCTTACTTGGGCGCGTTGCCATAGGCCTGTACGAGACGCTTTCGCCTCCGGTTGCGGCCGCGATCGCTCAACGACCGCTGCTGCGCTGGCTTGTGCGCACCTGCGTTGTACAACCTGCAGCACGTGCTTTGACTTGCCTGACTGGGATCAGTCGAGACCATCGGTAGCCGTCTGTCGGCTATACCACGGGCGGCCTGTTCGCACCATCGGCCAGGATACAGGGCATCCGCGCGACACCGTCAGGCAGCGGCCGACGCCGCGGCCATCGCTGGGAGCCACTTGGCGACTGGAGCCATTCATATCAGTCAACCGCCCGCGGAACCGCGAAGCGCACGCAGGCCACGGGAATCCGCCTTAGCTAGGGGTTCAACGCCGCGTCATCTGTCGCCCTGCGGTGTCACTGAGTACTGCTGCGTCAGGGCGCCAGGCTGAGAAGCTGCTTCAGGTCCACTTCAAAGTTCCCCCGCACATCAAAGAAGGCCCATCCCAGCGAGGCATTATTCAGTTCATCGGCCTTCGTAGATATGCCTGACTGGATGCCGATCACCTCCCAGTCTGTCGGCTGCTCGAAGTGTAAGGTATCGAAAGTCAGATGCCTGCGCGCCACCCGCCCCAGTTGCCGCAGCCCAAATCCAGGCTCCTTTCCGAGAAGATCGTCATCACCGATCAACCCGTATGCTCCGTGTGCGCCAGGTGGGGGCTGGAGAGGGGCGAGTGCATTCCAGAGGCCCTGAGGGTCCGCCACCGTGCCGCTCATTCTTCTCACGAACGGCCCCGATTTGTAGTGATAGACGAAGCGCAGTTCCCTTGCCTCAGCGGTCTCGGATGACCGGGTGGTGGCCTCTGGCGCGGGTTTCAGGTGGGGCCCGGCCGGTTGAGACACTCGCTGATCCACGTGGGCCTTCAGGGAACCGGCCGTCACGGCAATCCCGGTGACCACCTTGTGCGCAAGGGCGCCAACATCTCCCTTCGATCCTTGGACCTCGATCTTCTTCACGGTCTCTTCCTGCCGGAGAATCAGCTTCACCTTTACCGCGTCTCCGTCTATCGAGTAGCTCCCGCTCGCCCGGATGGCCCCCGGCATCTCGTCGGCGTCCACATAGACGTATCTGGCTTCCTCGCCTCCCCGCGCGGCGACAAAAGACTGTTCCTTCAGCGTCTTTCGCACCCTGGCCGTCAGATTCAGATCGTCCTCCTCGGACTCCGTATTCCAGATGAACAGCGGGCGCAGAATCACCGGCTTGATCGAGGCTAAGGGCACCGCTGCCTTGTCTTCCGAGGTGAGTTCGCCGATATCGAAACTGGTTCCCTCCCGGGCCGCAATCTGGGGGCGTTGGATGCCTCCGAGGCCCCGAGCCAGTTGTGGGACTTGGTTGGCCGCATGCTGGAAGAGCGTGCTGACGTCCACGAACTCCTCGTCCCGCAGGGCGGCCCCCTTCATCCCCTGCAGCAGCGCATAGGTAAGCAAGCCTTGGCCGTACTGGCTCGCTTCGTAGCTCACCGCGTCAGCGGTGCATCCCATCAGCACATGAAATCCGGTCCGATCCTTCAGCTCCTCGATGGCCAAGACTTGATTCGCCGGAATGTCGCGCTTCTCCATGAGCCTCGCGGCCGCGGCGCCCGCGGCGCACGTATCCAGAACCATGACCTGTTTGCGCGCCCATATCTGGTTGATCCACGCGACCAGCTCCTCGCTGGTGACCGCGCCCTGGGCCAGCACGGCCGGGTCGGAGAAGGCCGCCGCCTCCGCGGCCTGGGCCTCCTGCGTGAGATAGCAGTACAGATCCCGGCCCCGCGCCAACGACAGGCCATGCCCGGCCAGGTATACGACCAGGATATCGGTGGGCCTCGCCCGACGTGCCTCTTGAAAAGCTTGGCGGAAATGCTCCTTGGTCGGAGGTATGGACTGGGGATTGCCGGAGGTGCTTAGCAGGGCCAGATGGACCTTTTCGGTTCCAAAGAGCCGTTTGGCTCCCAGGGAAAGGGCCGTGGCAAAGTCCTCGGCATCTTTCGCCGCAAAGTGCAGGTGCAGGGAGGGAGAGGAGTAATCCGATATCCCGCCCACAATCGCGTACAACTCGGGCGGGGAGGTGTCAGCCGGCCCCGGCGGCGCATAGGCCAGTTCCATGCCCCGGCTCGAGAGATAGCCCTCCGCGTTCCAGGCGACGACCCGGATGGAGTTCTCCGTGCCGCGGAGCAAGGTCGCCGTTGACAGGTCTACCGTCAGCGTTGCCTTCGGCACCGACGGATCGAAGTGGGGGCCTCGGGCATCGGCCGCCACCTCCTTGTCATTGACGAACACTTGGACAGGACCGATGCCCCCTCCGCGATTCGTCAGGGTTATGGTTAGGGTAGAGTTGCCGGGAGTCGGGGGTGTGTAAGCCACCTCCGGGAACAGCTTCAGATCGCGGAAGGCTCCCACGGGCCTGAGGGGCTCCTTGTTGAAGCCCAAGTGTTTGGCGAGCAGGAACGGGGCGTAGTAGCGGCCCTTCAACTGCCGCAGTCCAATCAACTCGTTGCCCACCACCCAATGCAATCCCTCCACCTCGCCTCCGTGGGAGGCGTCATAGCGCCCTTCCGGGTCGAGGACGGCCCAGCCGGAAGCCCCCAGCGAATACAGCGCCACCTCTTCTCTGCCGGAGGACACGTCCCAGAACCGGACGGATCCATCGCTGCTCCCGCTCGCCAGGGTCCGGCGATCGGGGCTGAAGCCGACTGACCATATGTCGCCGCCATGTCCGCTCAAGCTGGTGATCTCCCTCCCAGTCGCGACCTCCCACAGCTTGATCGTGTCGTCCCCACCCCCGCTGGCCAGGGTCTGGCCATCGAGGCTGAAGGCAACTGAGTTCACCCACGCGGCGTGTCCGCGCAGGGTGTTGGTCGACGCGCCCGTGGCCACCTCCCACACCTTGATCGTGCGGTCCCAACTCCCGCTCGCCAGGGCCAGGTCGCCAGGGCTGAAGCAGACTGACCATACGTCGCCGGTGTGTCCGCTCAAGGTCTTGAGCTCCCGGCCAGTGGCCATCTCCCATAGCTTGATCGTCCGGTCCGAGCTCCCGCTGGCCAGGGTCTTGCCATCGTGGCTGAAGGCTACCGACAGAACAAGATCGGTGTGTCCGCTCAGGGTCTTGGTCTCTCTGCCGGTCGCCACCTCCCACAGCCTGACCGTCCCGTCCGAACTCCCGCTCGCCAGGGCCTTGCCATCAGGGCTGAAGCCGACTGAGAAGACCGAACCGATGTGTCCGCTCAGGCTTCTGATCTCCCTTCCGGTCGCCACCTCCCACAGCTTGATCGTGTGGTCCCCACTCCCGCTGGCCAGGGTGCGGCCGTCAGGGCTGAAGGCAACGGAGTAAACCGAGCCGCCATGTCCGCGCAGGGTGTCGGTCTCCGCGCCGGTGGCCATCTCCCACAGCTTGATCGTGCCGTCCCCACCCCCGCTAGCCAAGGTTCGGCCATCGAGGCTGAGGGCGACGGAGCGAACCCCACTCACGCGTCCGCTCATGGTTCTGATCTCGGCGCCGGTGGCGACCTCCCACAGCTTGATGGTGTGGTCATCACTCCCGCTGGCGAGGGTCCGTCCATCAGGGCTGAAGGCGACGGACAGAACACCGTCGGTGTGCCGCCTCAGGGCTTTGATTTCCTCCCTGCCAGTGGCCACCTCCCACAGCCTAATGGTGTGGTCCCAACTCCCGCTGGCCAGCGTTCGGCCATCGGGGCTGAAGGCAACCGAGTTGACCCAGTCGGTGTGTCCGGTCAAGGTCTTGAGGTGTCGGCCGGTGGCGACCTCCCACAGCCTGATCGTATGGTCATCACTCCCGCTCGCCAAGGTCCGGCCATCGGGGCTGAAGGCAATGGAGTTAACCGCATCGGTGTGGCCCGGCAGAGTCCGGATCTCTTTGCCGCTGGCGACCTCCCACAGCTTGATCGTCTTGTCCCCACTCCCGGTGGCGAGGGTCCGCCTATCCGGGCTGAAGGCAATGGAGGTGATCAAACCGGTGTGTCCAGTCAAGGGGGGGGTGATTAGTCTGCCAGTCGCAACCTCCCAGAGCTTAATCGTGTGGTACCAACCCCCGCTGGCGAGCGTCCGACCATCGGGGCTGAAGGCGACCCACAGAACAAACTCGCCGTCTCCCCACAGGGTTCTGATTTCCCTCCCAGTCGCAACCTCCCACAGCCTGATCGTGCTGTCCCAACTCCCGCTGGCCAGGATCCGGCCGTCGGGACTGAAGGCAACGGAGCAAACCCAATTGGTGTGTCCGCTCAGGGTTCTAATCTCCCTGCCAGTCGCGAGCTCCCACAGCTTGATCGTGTGGTCCCAACTCCCGCTCGCCAGGGTTCGGCCATCAGGACTGAAGGCAACCGAGGTAACGGCCGTGGTGTGGCCCACGTTGACCACCAGCCTCGGGCGAGACTCATCATCTCTGCTGGCACTGCTGGCCGTAACCGCCATCTCGCTCTGCCGCGGCGGACTGATAGCCCAGCCGCCCTCGGCCATCGCAGCTATCCCCGCCAATGAGATAATCAGAGCGGCGAACGTCCCACGTGCACTTCTCCGCATTCGAGTCCTCCTGAGACCCCGTAGTCCGGGTCGTGGTCGGTGTCAGCGACATCAGTACGAGATCAGTCGCCACGCTTGAGAGCGCGGCACTGTGCGAACAGGGCGCGGCTGTCTGTCGAGCGTCCATGACGCTGAACGTAGTCCTGCAAGCCGCTCCCTGGCCTCCCCCCTCGGCAAGATATCGCCCAAAACGTCTTCTGCCCTGGCTTCCTGACCGATGTGAGCGCCGACACGGCATCAAACGGCCTGGCTCTTCGTGGGCGCTTACGGGCATTCCTTCAGCGCGGGGAAAGAGGGTATGCGGTGCGCTCCCTTGCCGTGAGTCGAGTCACGCGGGAACGTTGAGAAGGCGCCTGTCATGTGGTGTGGTATGATGAGGCCTCGAGACACGCACATGACACTCTGAAGGCGCGGCGCGGGAGAAGGACGATGGCGGAGCGGGACCGGCGGGTGCGGAACAGGAGGGCGGTGTGGAGGATGCTTAGATGCGGCCTGGGATTAGTGGTGGCGTTCGGTTGCACTCTAGCGTCATGCACGAAGGGCCCGTCCACGGCCCGCGCGCCACGCTCACCTGCATCTAGCCAGTCACCGGCGAAGGCCGCGGCGGCGCCAACCGCGTCGCCGGCGAAGGTCCCAGCGGCGACAGCCCCCTCGCCGGAGAAGGCCGCCGCGGTGTCGCTGGGGAGCGTTCCTCCGGCGAACGCGTCACCGAGGGTTGTTGCCATCGCTTCCGGCGGCTATCACAGTCTGGCCCTGCAGCGAGACGGACGGGTGACGGCGTGGGGGCGGAACAAGGAGGGTCAGTGCGCGGTGCCGAGGCTGGCAGGAGGGAAGCGTTACACAGCGATTGCTGCGGGTACCTTCCACAGCCTGGCGCTGAGATCGGATGGGAAAGTGGTGCTCTGGGGGCAGGAGAGCGGCTACTCAGGAGGCTTCTCTTCGCGTCTCCCCGCAGGTGTCAGCTACGTAGCGATCGCGGGGGGTGTGGACTGCAGCATGGCGCTTCGCTCAGACGGACGAGTCGAGGTATGCGGGGCGTCGAGCTTCTTCCAGAAGATGGTTCCGGACTTGCCAAAGGGAACGACCTACACGGCGATTGCTGTTGGGGGGGAATTCGCCATGGCGCTGCGTGCTGACGGCCAAGTTACTGTCTGGGGAGGGGAGCAGGACTTCGTTCCCACGTCGGAGTCCCTCAGCTTCCTGCGAGCGCGGATGGAAGAGATCCCGCCGCTACCGAAGGGCCTGCGGTACACGGCCATCGCGTGCGGCGGGGACCACTGCCTGGGCCTGCGCTCCGGCGGCTCGGTGGTGCAATGGGGCTACCGTGGGCTGTACGATACTCCGGACGCGTGCCGGCCAGACCCAGTGCCGCGGCTTGCGGCCGGCCAGAGATACATCGCGGTAGCTGGTGGCGGGCTCGGCCGCATGGCCCTGCGATCAGACGGTCAGATCATCGTCTGGGGGCGCGGGGAGGTGAGCCAGGCGCCGGCGCTCGATGGAGGAACGACGTACACCGCCATCGCTGCCGGGGCGGAGCACGGCCTCGCGTTGCGATCCGACGGGCGGGTGACTGCGTGGGGTGGAAACGAGTTCGGCCAGTGCGCCGTGCCCAAGGCCTTGGGCAGAGGGTTCGTGGTGCGCGCGAAGCGGCGGTGAGAAACCGCACAGACCCCGGCCGAAGGATCCCTGGAACGCACCAGTTCACACGACGCTGACTTTGGCTCTTGACCACCTCTCAGGAGGAGGCGGATGCGAGGAGACAGGTACGCGATGTTGGTGGCTGTGGCGCTGGCAGTCGCAGGGGCTGGTGGGAGGGCCACGGCGGCAGCGCCGACCGCCGGGGCGGCTGCGGCGTGGGTTACAGGCGGACCGGACGCATCTCGACCCAGGTTGGTGGCCAATGTCGGACACACGTTGAGCGTCAGTGCGCTTACCTTCAGTCCAGACGGGCGTATGCTGGCAAGCAGCAGCGCTGACGGCGTGGTGAAGCTGTGGGAGGTCGCGACCGGGAGAGAGGTGCGCACGCTTGAGGGACACGGCCACTGCATCAACTCGGTGGCCTTCAGCCCCGACGGGCGAACGCTGGCGAGTGGGGGGAACGACCAGACGGTGAGGTTGTGGGAGGTGGCCTCTGGTAAAGAGGTCCGCATCCTCAAGGGGCATCTCAACTGGGTCCAGTCAGTGGCCTTCAGCCCGGATGGGCGGGTGCTGGCCAGCGCGGGTCTGGAGGGGACGGTCAAGCTGTGGGAGGTCGCCACCGGCACGGAGATCCGCACGCTCAGAGGACATGCGAGCATCGTCAACTCCGTCGCGTTCAGCCCGAAGGGCCTAACGCTCGCGAGCGCGGGCTTTGACAAGACGATCAAGTTGTGGGAGGTCGCCACCGGCACGGAGGTCCGCACGCTGGAAGGGCATACCGGGATCATCAACTCGGTCGCCTTCAGCCCCGACGGGCGGACGCTGGCGAGCGGGGGGAACGACCAGACGGTGAGGCTGTGGGAGGTGGCCTCCGGGAAAGAGGTCCGCACGCTCACGGGGCACGAGCTAAAGGTCAACTCCGTCGCCTTCAGCCCGGACGGTCAGACGCTGGCCAGCGCCGGCGACGACGGCCTGGTCAAGCTGTGGGAGGTCACCACCGGCAAGGGAATCCGCGCGCTCAAGGGACCTACCACTAAATCGGTCGCCTTCAGCCCGGACGGCGCAACGCTCGCGTGCGGGGATGCGGGGGGGAGCATCAGACTATGGGAGGCAGCCGCCGGCAGTGGGACTCGGACCTTCGAGGGACTCGTAGACACGCTTCACTCCGTCGCCTTCAGTCCCGATGGAAGACGGCTGGCGGTTGGCGGCAGGATTGACGGTACGGTCCAGCTCTGGGAGATAACCACTGGGCGCGTCCGCACGCTCAGAGGGCACTACTCGCGGGTCAAGTCCGTCGCCTTCAGCCCGGACGGGCGCATGTTGGCGAGCGCCGGCGGCGACGTGGTCAAGCTGTGGGAGGTCGCCACCGGCACGGAGATCCGCACGCTCAGAGGACACGCGGGCATCGTCAACTCCGTCGCGTTCAGCCCGAAGGGCCTGACGCTCGCAAGCGGGGGCTATGACAAGACGGTCAAGCTGTGGGAGGCGGACACCGGGAGGGAGGTCTGCACGCTCCAGGGACACACTAAGATGATCACCTGCGTGGCCTTCAGCCCGGACGGACGGACGCTGGCGAGCGCAAGTGACGACGAGACGGTGAGGCTGTGGGAGGTGGTTTCTGGGACAGAGGTCCGCACGCTCAAGGGAGATCTCAACTGGGTCAAAGCAGTCTCCTTCAGCCCTGACAGGCGAACGCTAGCAAGCACGGGTGTCGATGGGACGGTCAGATTGTGGGAGGTCGCCACCGGGACGGAGATCCGCACGCTGAAAGGACACGCCAGCGGCATCTACTCGGTCGCCTTCAGCCCGGACGGGGAGATGCTCGCCAGCGGGGGCTATGACAACACGATCAGACTATGGGAGGTCGCCACCGGCACCGAAATCCGCACGGTCAATGGACATACCAGCGGCATCACTTCAGTTACCTTTAGCCCAGGCGGGAGGATGCTCGCGAGCACGAGTAGGGATGGCTCGACGCGGCTATGGGACACGTCCTCGGGCCAGGAGAAGCTGGCTCTTTACGCGGTGGGGGAGTCGGACTGGGTAGCGGTCACCCCCGAAGGCCTGTACGACGGCACGCAAGAAGGGGTGAAGAGCCTGCACTGGGTGGTGGGCACCACGACTGTCGCGCTGGACGCCTTCTTCGAGCGGTACTACACTCCCGACCTGGTTGCCCGGGTGATGACGGGCGAGCACCTCCTGCCGTCGGGTGCCCCTGATCTGACCCGCGGCTTCACGTCCCCTCCATGGGTGTATATCTCTTCTCCTGAGGCAAACGAGACGCTCAAGACCAGGGATATCAAGGTTGCGGTAGAGGCCGTGGATCGCGGGGGCGGGGTGGCGGAGATTCGGCTCTACCAGAACGGCAAGCTGGTGGCGGAAGAGGCCAAGGCTTTCCGGCTGCAGTCCACGAACTCCAGGACCTTCTCCGTGAGACTGGTCCCCGGGTACAACGACCTGAAGGCCATCGCCCTCAACGCCGAGCGGACCGAGTCGAGGCCCTTCCAGGTGCGCGTGTACTACGCGGCGCAGCCGACCGCGTGCGATCTGTATGTCGTCGCGGTGGGGATAAATGCATACCGGAACGGCCAGTACCAGGATCTGCGCTTTGCCAGGCCCGATGCCACGGATTTCGTGGAGGAAGTGAAGCGGCGAGCCGCCGGTATCTTCCGGGCCGTCTTGGTGGAACCCCTGCTCCTGGACTCCTCCGGGACCAGGAAGGAAGTGGAGTTAGCCTTCCAGCGAGTGGAAGAGAAGTGCCGACCCGAGGACGCGTTCATCTTCTACTACTCCGGCCACGGGGCAACGGACGAGAGTGCCAAGCCCGATTACTACCTGGTGATGACCGACGTGACGGGACGCGACAGCAGCGAGGGCCTGGCGGCACGAGGCCTCTCCGCTTCGGAGCTGACCACGCTGTGTCAAACCATGCCCGCGCTGCGGCAACTGATACTGCTGGACGCGTGCGAGTCGGGGGGAACGCTGGAGGAGTATGCCACAGGCGTGATTGCAAACCAGGCACTGGCTCGGTTTGGGCGGGTCTGGGGACTGGCGGCGCTGGCGGCCTGCTGGAAGGGCGAGACGGCCAAGGAGGCGGAAGCACTGGGCCACGGGGTGTTCACCTATGCCCTCCTGGAAGGGCTCGGCGGGAAAGCGGCCAACGCGTACCACACGGTGACGCCGGCCGGGCTGAAGGCCTACGTGGAGCCCCGCGTGGAGGAACTGACCAGCCTCTACCTGACCAGCCGGCAGAAGCCCACGGGCTGGCTGGGCGGCGAGGACTTCCCGCTAGGTAAGGTGAACTAGTGGAACTGAAACGGCGGTTGCACGCCAGCAGGCGGCACCGCGAAACTATCGGACGCCCACGCGGCGGAAGGAGGAGGCGGCCGTGAGATCCTCATCGGTAGTGATGATTGCCGTCGTGCTCGGCGTGCTGGCGCTCGTCGGCGGCGGGGACGCCCGGGCCGCCGGGAAGTCGCCCGGCGCGCCGCGGAAGCTCGCCCTTCTCGTGGGGATCAACGACTACAGCAACCCCAAGACCATGGCCCCGCGTCCGAACGTGCGGCCCTGGAAGGACGACCTCCCCTGGCCCCGGCTCGGAGGGACGCACAACGACGTCACCCAGATGGCGGCCCTCCTGGAACGGGACTGGGGGTTCGCGCACCAGGACATTAAGGCCCTGCTCGATGCTACCAGCGAGAAGGTGGTAGCGGCCTTTCGGGAGCACCTCATCCAGCAGGCCATGCCCGGCGACCTGGTGGTGTTCTACTTCTCCGGCCACGGGATGCAGGTCGCAGACAACCCCGGCCACTTCGGCAACCTGGACCCCGGGGACGAAGCCGACGGGTTGGATGAGGCGCTGGTGACGGCCGACTCGCGGGATGAGGCCGACTACGTGCACTGCATTCGGGACGATCTCCTGGGGAATCTCATCGGTCAGGTCGCGGCCAAGAACGTGGTGGTGATCCTCGACACCTGCCATTCAGGCACGGCCACCAGAGCCCCGGGCCGGGTGCGCGGTGCCGGCTATCGCGGCGACCCCTCCTGGGTGCCCGCCCTTCCCCCCGCGGCCGGCAGCACGAGCAGGGGCGTGGCCAGTTCCAGCGGCTACGGAGAGGGGGAGATGGTGACGTCGCCCGGCCGGGTCCTCCTGTCCGCGGCGGCCAGCCAGGAGTTCGCCCAGGAAACGGCCGACGGGCAGAACGGCGTCTTCACCCGCGCCCTGCTCCGGGCCCTGAGCGAAGCCGCCTCCTCCCGTCACTACTCCTACCGCCAGTTGATGGACGTCACCCGCCCCCTGGTCGCCGAGCAATCCGTCCAGCGCCCGCAACTGGAAGGCGAGAAGGACAGCCTCGTGTTCGGGGAGAGCACGCTGCCCCCCAACCTGCTCCTGCGGGCCACCAACGTGCCCTCCGAGCCGGGCCCGGTGACCCTCAACCGGGGTTCCCTCGACGGGATGTCTGCGGGTTCGCGCGTGGCCGCCTATCCGGCTTCGGTTACCGACCCGGCCACCACCACCGTGAAACCGCTGTGCGAGGGGGAGATCGTCTCCGTCGAGCCCTTCACCTGCTCGGTCACCGTCGCGGGGTCGTGGAGTGACCTGGACCTCGCCGCCCTGCGCGCCGCGTGGTGGTGGGAGAAGAAGCACCGGTTCGGAGCCGATCGCCTCGCAGTGAGATCGGAGGTGCCCGAGACCGGCGCCTCCGGGAGCGCCGTGCGGAAGGCCCTCGACGCCCTCCCCTTCGTCACCGCCGACCGGCCCACGAAGGGCGGGGGAGAAGGGTGGGATGTCCTGGTGCGGCCCGCCGCCGAGGCCCGCGGCGCGCAGCTGCAAGTCGTCGCTCCCGGGGGGAGGGCACTCGCCGCGCTTGATCCCGCGGAACCGGGCTTCGCCAGCCAGTTGGCCGAAGCTCTGCGCCGCGAGTACGTGCGCCGTAGAATCCTCGCGCTGGCCGAGGAGGGAAGGGTGGCCCCGGCGTCCGGAGAGGTGAGGATACGGATCCTGACCGAGGGAGAGGGGGGCGTGAAGGTCGAGCCCCGCACGAACGGAGACGAGTACGCCCTGCCGAAAGACGCGCGGTTCTGGATCGAGGTAGTCAACACTACCAAGTGGAGCTACTACGTGTCGGTCTTCGATGTCTTCGGTCACTCCGACGCCAAGGAGGGCGCGGTCCGACTCGTGTATCCCCGGGAGCATGCTGGGCCCAGCGAAGGCTGGGTGAAGGCCGGCGCCACGGTGCTCCTTCCGACGGACCCGGGAATGGCCTACTTCGCCGCCGAGCCGTTTGGCACCGACACGATCTTGGCGGTGGCCACGCGGGGCGCGTTCGCGGACGACTTCCGCGTGCTGCTCCAGCGCCTGGGCGGCCGCGGCCGGGGCGCAGCCGCGCCTCGGTTGAGATCTGCCCTCGCCCAGGCCTTCGGGGATCTCCTCGCGGTCGATCCCCTCCGAAGCCGCGACGGCGCCGCCGGCACCATAGAGTCCCCCTCCCAGCACGATCCGGAGTGGCTCAGCCGTAGCGTGCAACTGACGGTGGCCCCGCGGTAGGAGGTGCCTCCGGTGCTCGTGTATCGGTTCAGTCGGTGCGATTGTCGGATAGCGCGGGGTGGGCCGAGGGCTCGAGAATGATGCTAGGCAGCCGTCCGGGACAATCGTCGCGGCCTGACGCTCCACCGTCGCCCGCGGCGGCTCATGGCGCCGTGCTCCAGCGGAGCCGTTCAGGGACCGCGGCCGCGAATCGCCGCGGCGCGGCGGCCTCGGCGGACGCCCCTTGTGCTACCTCTGGGCGCAAGCAGACCTCCTCGGCCGTCGTCACTCCGTGGACGATGAAGGCGGCTTGTGGAAGAAGTTGCGGAACAGGGCTTCGAGGTCGAGGGTGAAGCCGTACACCGGAGAGACGCCGCCGTTCGCCCCCTTTCCGGCCCCGGCGACGAGTTCGAACTCCGGGATGACTTCGTAGCTGGCGCCGAGGCTGTAGAGCGTGGAGGAGTTGTCTGCGGACGGCCCGATGTTAGGAGACACTCCCAGGCTGAGACCCCAGAGGGAGCGACTGAGCGGCCGGGACTTCACGCTCAGGGCCTCGCTACTTGGGTGAGCGAAAAGCACGACGCGCAAGTAGCTTCTGTCGGGCGCGTCGGTCGGGACCCAGCGCTCCAAGCACATCATCGCACCGGGAACGGGGCGAGGCCCGTAGTCGGGTACGTTCACAGGTTGGAACGGGATTCGGGAGGCGTAGAGGGGGGCGGCCTGGCCGTGGGCGATAGCCACGCCGACGTGAAGCCCGGGGTTTCGCGGGGCCACGGAGAGAGCGGTACTGAGGATCTGGGCCACGAGCGCATTCCGTCCACCCACGAAATCGACGACACTCGTCTCAACCTCCTTGCTGGTCTTCGGAGCGGCGCCCTTGGCGCCCGGCATGGGCATGGCCTGGGCGACCTGGAGGCGTGAGCGCCTTCCCTGAATGACAGGCATGTAGTAGGTGGTGGAGTTCTCCGGAGTCAGAGCAACCGGTTCGTCGGCGTCTTTGGCCGCGGGGAAGTGCGCGACACGCACGTAGGCATCGCTCCCGAGGTCGCGATCGGACGAGAGCGGGGGCGAGGCGAAGAGGAAGTAGCCCATCGCGTCCGTGCGCTTGCTCTGGAGTACAGTCTTGCCATCGCAGGCAAGGAGGTCTACCTGAACACGGGGAGCGGGCTCCGTCGTCGAAGGGCCGTCTGGGCTTCCGGTCTTCCACTGCACGAACCCCTCAATGCCGGTGACGGCCGCGGGCAGGGCCGCCTGGAGGGCGACCTCGGTCTCGCGGGGGAACGCCAGCGTGCCCACCGGCTGGGGCTTGTCCTGGGCGTCAAGGCAGAAGGCCACCGAAAGGGAGAAGGGCGGCGTCGCGGTGACCACCCGGGGGGCGGTCTTGCCGAACGTGTCGAACAACGCGTCCGCGACCTCGCTCCAGAGGAAGCGCTCGTCCGGAGTAAGGCCGAGGTTTCGCCCGATGGTCCGCCACCGCTCATCCTTGCCGGGGAGACAGACGAGTCTCAGGAACACGTCGGGGCCGAGGGTCCACGCGTCTTTGCGCGACGTCTCCGCGTCCATGCGCTCAGTCGCCGGGAAGGAGACGAGCACGCGTTGGTATCCACCCGCGGGAGGGGCAAGCGGCTGCGTCTCGCCCCAGGTTACGGCCGCCACGCTGCGGTTGACCGACGCGGGGGCGGGGGCGGTTGCCGCAGGGGCCCCCGAACTCACGCGCACGAGGATGACGGCGGCCAGCACTACTACGCCACACGTCCTGCCCATCATCGGCACTGCTCCTTCTCCGGCCCCGTTCAGGCACCGCGCTGGGATGAGCGATCCTGGCGTGTCTTCTGCGTGAAGCCCGACCTCCCTTCTCGGCGCAAGGCTGGAGTGCAGGCCGCAACATGCTGTGGAGGGCGCCAGGCGAGAAGGAAGCCGACTGCAGCCCCGGCGGGAGCGCCCCAGGCACGCCAGCTCGGGATCCCGACCAAAGGCGACGGCCGGCAGGGGAGGAGACGGGGGAACGCGGCAGGAGAACTGGCGGGCGCGTGGTAGGCCCGAGGTGCGCGGGGACCGTAGCGGGCAGGGAGGCCAGGATGCGCTGTCCATCGTGTGGCAAAGAACTCGCGGCCGGTTCGACACGGTGTCCCTCGTGTGCAGAGAGCATCCCACAGGCGGCGGGACCCGCGCCCACCGGGCCCACAGGCGCGCCCCGGGTGAGTGGGCTGGCCATCGCGTCGCTCGTGCTGGGCCTCGTGGGTGTTCTGGGAGCGGGCGTTCCGGCACTCGTGGGGTTGGTGCTGGGCTTCGTCGCGAACGGTCAGATCCGGCGAAGCGGCGGCGTCCTGCAAGGACGAGGAATGGCCCTCGCCGGCATCTGCGTTTCGGCTGCCTCACTACTGGTAACCGCCGTCTTGGTCACTCTCGTGGTAGGGTCGAGCAACGCGCACGTGGAGATGGCGAAACGCGGCCGGGCCCTTCGCGAGATTGCCACGCTTCGGACGGCCGTCGGTATGTACGAGGCCCACAATGGCCAGCCTCCGACGACAGAGCAAGGCCTATCGGCACTTATCCAGAAGCCGACCAGGCCGCCCGTTCCCATGAACTGGCAAGGGCCGTACCTGGAGGGTCCCCTTCCGAAGGACCCCTGGGGCCACGACTATGTGTACCGCGATGGGCAGGCCGCAGGCGACGATTACTCGATCGTCAGCTATGGCGCCGACGGGCGAGAGGGCCGCGAGGCAGAGAACGCGGACATCGGCCCGGATCCGGTCAACTGACCCGCCACACCGGCGTGAGTGAGATCGCTTCCCGTGTTTCTCGGCTGAGATCTGCTGGCATCGTATTCGGCTTGCGCCGCCGGGAGGACACCGAGATGACGCGCTGCTTTGCTGTATCGTTGCTGGCCCTGCTACTCGGGGCGGGGGCAGGCCGGGCGGCCGATTCCCTGGCGGCTCCTGCCCGGACGCTCTTCGTCCTGTCGGTGGGGATCGACGACTACTCCCCTTACCCCTTGGCGATGGCAGCGGCCGATGCCCGCGCCATCGCTCAGGTCTTCCCGCAGGTCTCCGGACGCGCCTTTGGGCATGTCGAGACCACGTTGCTCATCAACCAGGACGCGACCCTGCCTGGGATCCGTGACGCTGTGCGCCGCATCGCCCGGCAGGCCGACCCGGCCGACACCTTCCTGTTCCATTTCTCCGGTATGGGAAGAACCGTAGCCACCGGCACGGGACGCCCGCAGTCCTGCCTGCTCACCTACGCCAAGAGCGAGAGCCCGGACGAGGAGAGCCAGGTGCGGGCCGGGTCCCTGCTCACCGCTGCCGTCCTGAAAGACCTCTGTGTCGAGGTGCCCTGCAAACACGAGGTGGTGGTCATTGACGCGTGCTGGGAACAGGTCGGCGACTTCTCGACCGCGCTGGCCAAGCGCAACCGCTCCCTCGGCGACCTCGGGTCGCGGTGCCTGACGGTGCTGTCGGCGGGGCCCATTGCCTTCGACGTGCCCAAGCTTCATCACGGCGCGCTGACCGGCGCGCTGCTCGAGGGGCTGCAGGGCGCAGACCTCGCGGGCCCCGCTGACGGACGAGTCACCCTCGGCGCACTCACCGACTATGTACTGAGCAGGGTGCCGTCGCTGACCGGCGCCAGACAGCACCCGCACGTCCTCTCCGAGGGCGAACAGAGGAACTTGGCCCTGGCGCAGCGCGAGGAGGTGTCGGGCGAGGACAAAAGAGCGCCTGGGAATGAAGCAAAGCCCCCTCAGCTCCGCATCACCAGCCCGGAGGCGACCCGGGGCCGCGCGACGGTGGCGTCGGCCAGTGTGCTCCTCCGCGGCCAGGCCATTGCGGAGACTGGCGTCGATCGGGTGACGGTGAATGGCCTGAAGGTACGCGTAGACGACAACGGCGAGTTCGTCGCGGAGGTCAGCCTGGACCCGGGCGAGAACGAGGTCACGGTCAAGGCCACCGACACCCGCGGCATGGTGATGGTGAGCAAGCTTCACATCACGCGCGGGGAAGGCGTGCCCACGCCCGCGCCCATCGCCCCCGGCCACTCCTATGCCCTCGTCATCGGGGCGGACGAGTACGGCGACGCCTGGCCGCGCCTCGGCAATCCGATCTTCGACGCCGAAACGCTCGCCGGAATCCTCAAGGACCGCTATGGGTTCGAGGTCACGTTGCTCAAGAACCCGGGGAAGAAGGGCATCGAGGCCGCGCTCAGAGCGGCCGCCAGGCGCCCCTACGAGAAGCAGGACCAGTTCCTGCTGTTCTTCGCCGGACATGGCTACCAGGACCCGGATACTCTCCTGAGGTACATCGTCCCCAGCGATGCCAAGTCATTGGAGGGAGATCGTGAATGCGACTCCTTCATCCCGCTTTCCTGTCTGCGCGACACCCTTGACAACCTGCGCTGCCGCCACGTGATGCTGGTGCTGGATTCCTGCTTCGGCGGCACCTTCGATTCGAGAATCGCCGTCCCGAGTGGCGACCAGGCGATGGGGTTCCGCGTGGTGCTCACGAGTGCCTCCTCCTACCGCAGCCTGGACCCCGGCGCCTTTGTTGAGCGGAAGCTCGCGCTCCGGACCCGTCAGTACATCACCTCCGGGGGCAGGGACTATGTGCCTGACGGCCGCCCCGGCGCCCATTCCCCCTTTGCCGCCAAGCTCGTCGAGGCGCTGGAATCCAGCCCGGAGGACGGGGTATTGACCTTCTACCACGTCGCCGACGCGGTGGCCAAGGTTGACCCGCTGCCCTTCTACGACAACTTCGGCCGCTACGATCCCGGCAGCACCTTCCTCTTCATCAGCAAGGAGCTGAAGGCCGACGCCTCCCGGTGGCCCACAGCCGAACGCATCGCCTGGGCCTACTAGACGGAGGTAGCTATGACCACTGCGTTGCCGTGCTTCCTTGTGTCACTCTGAACTGAGGGGGGAACTGGTGAGGCCGAAGCTGGTTGGCGTTATGTAGCTGCTCGGAGGCCTGACCCGGCCCGGCCGGCCCATGTTCGCCGGGCGCGACGTCACAGTCACCGCCTTGTCGCGTGACCGCGGAAGGAGGTCGTCGGCGCCGCGGACTAACTCTACCGCTGCCGCGGTATACCCGCGCGGGACAGCAGGCCGGAAGGCGGGAAGGAGGGTTGCAGCAGGCGGGGTGAGACGCGCGGGGCTGCGAAGTCACACCGGGCGCGGCTGGCAGAGAAGTCATGCGGCAAACCGGTAAGCGGAGGGGCCGGCATAGCGGTTGGCGCAGGGCCCGCGTGAAGACACCGGCCGCGCGTCCTTTCACTTCTCAGCGGGCGGCGGCGTTCCGAACAGGAAAAGAAGACATCGCCTCTGGGATGTCTTCTGGTGTCTCTGGAGCTGAAGCCACGGTCGCAGGTTCGAATCGCGCGCAAGGCCATGGCTTGATTACTATCTGGCGGCCCTATTGCCAACCTGCGAGTATAGGGCTCCAGCGCAAGACCCGTGTTCTGGGTCTGCAACGGGTGTTTGTGTGGGTGTTAAGTGCGCTTGGGACACTGGTTCAAGCTCCCAGACCGGTGGCAGCACCTTGTGAGGAGCAGTCCGACAGTCGCGAGAGAGCAGAAGACGGGACACGGATGAGCGCCGAGGTGTCCGTAAGAACGGAGGGGGCAGCAGAGGCGCGGCCGCACGTTCTCGGGGTGGGGCCGAGCGGAGGTTTCGACCGGCAGATGAGTCAGGCCGCGAGTCGGTACGCGGTGCCCCGGGTATCGGCGAAAACGCGGCGTTCGATGTTGATCGGCAGTGTCTTGGCGGACTTCTCTGGCTTGGTCCATCGCTCGCCGCGATGAATCACGGCGGGCAGCGCGCCCCCCAGTCTGGCATGGCCGCGGTACTGGTTGTAGTAGACGGCGAAGTCGCGTAGCGACTGCTCGAGGTGATCAAGGCCGCGAATCACCGGGACGCGGTGCAGCCATTCGCACTTCAGCGTCAGGATGACGCGCTCGGCGACTGCGATGGAACCATGGTTGCCGACGGCACCGAGGCGGCGCTTCACGTCCCACCGGATCAGCAGGTCACGGTGTGCGGCTTAAGTAGGTCTGAGACACCGATCTAGCGGCTCAGATAGGGGAGGAGCGTCGGTGAGGGCGCCTCAGGCAGGAAGGCCGGACCATGGTCGCAGGTTCGAATCGGGTGCAAGGCTATAGCTTGCCTGCCATCGGCCGACCTCGATTTGAACCTGCGACCTCACGGCTTCTGAGGTCCGTTGGGGCCTGGTCCACGATCACTCGCCGGCCCCTCGAAACCGTCTCCACGAGTCTGCGAGACATCCTGAAGGCGGTTTCGACGATCCAGCGGCGGAAGCGCGTCTTCTCTTCCCCTTTACATCGCGCCCCCGCTACCATGCCATTCATAACTGGCTCCGGAATGCGGTAGGTTACTTCAACCTGCTGCTGTTCCGGAGGCAGTTTCACTTCAGACACCCACGTCCGCAGCAGGCGCTTCCGCTCGACCATCTCGCCGTGCTTCAGGGTCTTCTCCGTGCGTCGGCGGTACTCCGAGGCGGCGCGGATGTCGATCTGTGGGGGCTCACCGACCGCGACTGCCGTGCCGACTAGCGACTCCCGCTCGTGGAGCAGTGCCTTCAGCCTTGTGTTCGCCCAGGCCGCGTCGGACAGCCCGTCTTCGATGGCCCGGCGAATGTTCGCGATCTTGCCGTCGATGGCCTCGACACGGGCCCCGGCGTACGGGTCGTGTCCAGTCTCCTCCTCCCAGATGCGACGAAGTTCCGCGTTCACCTCGGTCAGGACGCCGTTCGGGTTGGCGCAGAAGCCGAGCAGCCTGCGCACGAACCCCGCGAACCGCTACCGCCTCTACCGCCGCGCGGACATCGAGGCGTTCCTGTGCGATAGGCCTGGAGCGTCGTGCGGGTTGCATCGCAGCGCAAGACTGGCAGGTAGACGCCGCTGCTCTAGCGAACGATATTGCGCCGTCACGGGAGGCGGGAGGCTGTCTTGTTGAGAGGTGACGATATGCTGGAGGGCAGATTCGAGCAGCTCATGGAGTTGGCGCGAGCGCATGTCGCGAAGCAGGACTGGCCCCAGGCGCTCACGGTGTTCGATGAGATGACCGCCCAGTGGCCGAACGACGCGCGCACGCACCACAATCGGGCCGGTGCGCTCTTCATGCTGAAGCGGATGCAGGAGGCGCACGAGGCCGTGAGTCAGGCGCTCGCGTTACAGCCGGACTATGGAGCGGCGCAGGGCCTGCTGGCGCTCATCGAGAAGCAGTACCGCGCTACTGCGGCGACATCGGCCGCCGCGCCTCCCCCGGCCGCGGCCCCTCCTCCGACACGTCCGCCCTCGCCTCCGCAGCCCGCGCCGGAGGCGGCGGCAGCGGAGCTTCCCTCGGAGTGGGGTCTGCCCCCCGACGCGGTCGAGGAGGCGTCGCCAGCGGAGGCCGAGAAGCCGTCACGCGACGAAGGCTGGCAGCTCGCGCCTGCAGAGAGCGCGGAGGCCGATACGCCCGCTCTTGCGGCCGCGCCCCTGGCGACACGTCTGCCCTCTCCTCCACAGCCGGCGTCGGAGGCAGAGACAATGGAGCTTCCAGCGGAATGGGGTCTGACCCCGGGAGTACCCGGGGAGGTATCGCCAGTCGAGACCGGGACGGCCTCACCCGACGAAGACTGGCAGCTTACCCCAGTTGAGAGTACAGAAGCCGGTAGCTGAGCCAAGGAATCCGGACCATGGATAGGGGTCGCAGTCTCCGATATCCTGAATGGCTCAACAACCTGTCAGGAATCGACGGTTTGGACCCGAGCAATTGGGACCGGGCGACGGACGGAGAGCGACATGCAGCCCTCGAAGACGCCCTGGAGGAGTTTGCGGCCGCGCACGGCATCGAGGCGCCCGACCTTGTGATCGATCCGGCCGTCGCAGGCGAGGAGCCCGAATATAGCGGTTACTATGACGCTGCGGAGGGAGTGATACACCTCCCGGCACAGTACCTTGAGTCTGCACCGGAGGCCCTCAACATCGTGCTCCACGAGGTCGTCCACGCCTGCCAGGATGAGACCGGGCAGACTCAGCAGGTGCAGTATTGGGACGGAGACAGGGGGGAGGGCGTCGACATAGGCGCGGAAGTGGACGGTGGAGAGGGACGAAGCATCGGGTACTCATACAAGACCCAGCCTGACGAGGCGGCCGCGTGGGGGCATGAAGACTACGTGCTCAATTACATCTCGGATCGGTACGGCCAGGATGCCGCCGAGCGATTGCGCGAAGATGAAGCTGGCACTTGGGACCCCACAGAGGACCACGCCGGGGCGTCCATCGGTGGCAGATTCGGCGGCCCGCCGGGAGAAGAGGGCTCTTCCGAGGTAGAAGAACACGACGAACCTTCGGCGAAGGAACCTAGCGCGCACGAGACCGGCCGGGACGGTGACCAGGACGATGAACACAAGGATCCTGACGACCGCTCTCCTCGTCGTCGCCGCATGCCGCGCTACGTGGCAGAGGATGGCGAAGATGATCTGGAGGAAGATGCAGGCGATGACGACGCCGAGGACGGGGACTCGGACGGTAGCGACGAGGATGGCGACGGGTTCGGTGAGGGAGAGCTAGAGGAGGAGTCAGAGGAGGAAGACGACGACACCGACGATGACGTGGACGACGAGGAGGAGGGGTCTGCGGTCGGCGACACGGAGGGGGACGAGTTCGACGAGGATGACCTGGAGGACGAAGCGGAGGACGGCAAAGACAGCGAGAGCAACGCCGGCGACGGGGAGGACGACGCCGACGAAAGCGACACGGAGGAGGCCAGCGTGGCGCCCTCCGGCGCCGGCTCCAGCTTCGCCCCGGAGGAACTCGAGGAGGAGTCAGACGCCGAGGCGGAGGGGGACCTCCCTCCGGCCGATGATCCTCTCGGCGTGGGGCACCAGAGCGGTTTCGGCTCGGAAGACGGGGAGCTGACCGAAGACGCACTCGGCCCAGGCGAGGCCGCAGTGGCAGAGGCCGACGCACCAACACATGAGGGCGACGGTCACGACGCGGAGAACGCCTTCACCGCGGCTGACCTCGAAGAGGACGACGGCGAGCAGCCGTCCGAACACGACGGCTGGCATGACAGCACCCTTGGCGATGGCTCGTCCGAGTATGAGGACTATGTCGATTACCAAGACTACGTTGATTATCAGGACTTTCAAGAGCACGGGGGCGAGCACTCTGGGGCCGGATACGGGGGGGACGCCAGCTACGAGGAGGGCGGGGATTACTCCGACTACGGCGACTACCAGGACTACGCGGACTATGCCGATTATGCCGACTACTCGGACTACGGCGACTATTCGGACTACTCAGACCACAGCGGGGCCGACGAATGAGGGAGCCGGCACCGAGGCCTCAGGGGAGACGCGACGGGCAGACGGCTGGGTTCCCTCCCGCGCACGTCACCGCGCCGGCCGGGGACGTGGGGCTGGTCATAGATGTGCTCACCCGGGCCTGCAACCTCCGGTGTCGCTACTGCCACGAAGACGCGGGGGCGGAGGAGGGTCGGGCAGCCGAGGCGGGGGGCGAGACAGCGCGCTGGCTGCTCGGCCAGACCCGGCGGCCGGCGGTGCGGTGGGTGTTCCACGGCGGGGAACCACTCCTGGTGGGGAGGGAGCATCTGGAGGAACGCCGGCAGCATATCGCAAGCCTGGCCGCGCTCACAGGAGTATCGGTCAGCTTCGGGGTGCAGAGCAACGGAGTGCTTATCGATGACCGGTGGGCCGAGTGGTTCGCAGAGCACCGCGTCCAGGTGAGTCTCAGTATGGACGGACCGCCGGAGGTGAATGATGTGTGGCGCCAGGGGGGCGCGCGGGTGGAGCAGGCGGTCCGGCTGCTGCGGGACCGAGGGGTCAGGCCCGGGGTAGTGTGCTTGCTGACGCCGGCCAACGTCGGTCGCGTCCGTAAGGTCGCGGCGTACTTCAGGAGCTTGGGGGTGAGGTCAGTGCGGTTCAACCTCGCCTGGTCGGTCGGGCGCGGCGCAGGGCTGAGACTGGTGGACCCGGGGGCCTTCGGCCGTGCGAAGGGGGAGTTGCTCGACCTGATGCTGGAGGAGGACAGCTCGGGCGTGGATCGCGAGTTGTTCCACCAGGCGCGGCAGTTTCTGGTGACACGCAGGGGGGACCGGCGCCCGGGAGGAATCTGCTCGGCGCGCCCCTGTGGCGCCGGCCGCAAAGTCGTCGCGCTCACGCCGGAGGGTGCGTTTACGGTCTGCGGGAGGGCCCTCGGTCTCGGGGGCGGCCTCGGGGTGCTGGCCTTCGCCGGAGAGGCGGTGGCGCCGGCGCGCTGGGCGGTCCGGCTGGGCCGGTTTCACCGCGTCAACGGCGTCACGGAGGCCTGCGACCGGTGCCGCGCGCGGGGGTGGTGCAGTGGGTCGTGTGCCGCGTTCGCCTGGCAGTCCAGTACGACGGCGGCCTGTCGTTACTGGCAGGTGCTCAACGAGGAGATGGAGAGGCGCGCGACGAACCTCGCCGCGCTGGTCAGGAGACATTCACGAAGCCGGGTACGGGAGGCAGCACCGCGATGACCCTGGAGAGAGATGAGACGCAGGCCAAGCTGCACATCGGGTGTCCGCACTGTGGCAAGAGGTTCTCCGCGAAGCCGGAGGCGATGGGGAGGAGCGGGCCCTGTCCGGCATGTCGGGAGCGGTTCACGATCACCGAGGCGGTGCTGGTGCGCGCCGCCGAAGTGCAGGGGCCGTCGGGCACGCAGGCCGAGCCTGCACGCCCGCCCCGCGCACCCTCCGAGCCGACGGCGACCGCGGCGATTCCCTCTCCGCCGCAGCCCCCGGCAGCCGCGGCGCCGGTCGCCAGCGGCCAGTATCGGGTGGGCGACCGGGTCCTCGTGAAGGGGGCGAAAGATGCCCTCTGGCTGCCCGCGCGTGTTTCAGAATGCGTCGGGAACAAGCTCCTGCTCACCACCTTCAGTGGGGTGCAGGTTCAGCGTTCCGCAAACAAGGTCAAGGGACTCGGGGTCGTCCCCGGCGGCGCGGTGGTGTACTTGGACGAGCAGCGGGGGGCCTACGTGCCAGGTGCGGCCCACGCGGTGACGCAAGGCGCGGTGCTGGTAGAGGAGGTCGGCGGTGAGCTGAAGTGGTACCCGCAGCGGGTCGTCTTCCCTGACACAGTCGAGGTTGGTGCCGCGATCGTGAAGCGAGGGAACGGAGGTGCGCTGACCGAGATCGGTCGGGTGGGGATCATCAGCCCAGGGACCGGGATACGCTTCGGCGCCGATGGTCCCGGCTTCGAGCGGACATGGCAAGCAGACGAGATCGGGAAGGGGATAGGTTACGCGCCGGAGTCAGTGGCCCCCAACGCTCCCCGGCAGATGCCACACCCCAGTGACGCCCAGGAGCGCCAGCAGGGATGGGTGCTGGCGGGGCTCCTCGGGCTGATGTTCCTGCCGCTGGCCCTCACATCGCTGCCATGGGTGGTCCGGCTGGTGGGCACGCTCATCGGCATAGGGGTCTACATTGGAGTTGGGGGCGTGCTGATGAAGCAGGTGTCGCCGCTGCTCAAGCAGCGCGTGTGCCAGCGACCCTCCTGGTGGGTGATCGGGGCCCTCTGTGTGCTTGCGATCTTCGTCCGGCAGGGAGCGGCGAAGCTCTCCGCGCCGATCTGGTATGGGGCCGCGATGGCGGTAGCAGTGGTTGGCGTATTCGGGCTGGAGGAGATGAAGAAGCATGAGCCGACCTTCTCCGAGGAGGCGGCGGCCACGCCCGAGCCGCCGGGATTCCTGATGGGGGAGCGCGTGCTGTGCATCCCGCCCGAAAATCGCTTCTGCCTGATCGGGCGTGTGGTCGCGCAGTCGGCGGGACAGTGGGAAGTCGAGTTGGCGGGCGGGAGGCGGGTGCGGCCCGACCCGCGACGGGTCCTTCCGTACGAGGTCCGGGTGATGCATACCGTCCTGGCCCGGCGCGGGGGCCAGGGGGCGTTCCTTCCCGGCGTCATCGTCCACCTGAAGGATGCCGGTTTCACGGTCCGCTACGATGACTTCAGCACCGCCGAGGTCGGGCTGGGAGAGGTGTGGTTCTACCTCCATCCCATCCTCGAGGCAACGATGCAGGCCAGCCAAGAGGAACTCGACCTGATGGAGGTGGCGGTGGAGGACGCGAAAGGGGAGGCACAGGCGGCGTGCGAACGCGGAGATACGAAGCGCGCCCACTATGTTCTCTCCAACGCCATCCGCGCATACCCCCAGATGCCGGCCTTTCACTTGTACCGCGCCTACGTGTACCAGGTGGAGGGGAACCACGAACGGACGGCGGCGGAAGCCAGAGCGGCGATCGGCGAACTCAGCCACGATCCTGTGCCCTACACCGTCCTCGGGAATGCCTACCTGAAGGTGAACGAGAACGTCCGGGCGGAGGCGGCCTTTCGACGCGCGCTCAACCTGGCGCCCCAGGAAGCGGGGCACTGGCAGAACGTCGGGAACGTGCTGCTGCGACTGGGGAAGCAGGCCGACGCGGAGCGGTTCTTCGAGGAAGCGAGAAGACGGGGCTTTGTGGAGGGCGGGAGCGCGTAAGGCCGGAGGTCCCGCGGCCGCGCAGGCCGCGCACGAGCCGAAGACGAGGAGAGGAGCGACACAGCATGGCGCGCAAGGTGAGTTGCGAGTGCGGTCGGGAGTTCTGGATCGCGTCGGATCAGGAAGCCCCCGTTGTCTGCGAGTGCGGTCGCACGATCACGTTGCGCCAGCAACAGGCGTCTGGGGCCCGGGCAGCGGCCTCCGACGACAGGATCCGGATCGAGTGCCCGCACTGCGGTCGGGGGTTTCGGGTGAAGCGGGCCACCCTCGGCAAGACGGGGCCATGCCCCAAGTGCAAGCAGGTGTTCACCATCGCGGAGGCGCCCGTGGCGTCCCCCGTTTCCGCGACCGAGGTCCCCGCGGGTCCCAGGGAGGAGGCGGCCGCGCCGGAGGTGATGGCGCCCGCCGGCCCCGCCGCGGAGGTAGCCGGACCGCCACCAGCGGCCGCGCCCGACGCGTCCCCGGCGCCCCCGCCGCGAGCGCCGGAGGCAGCGGGCACGATTCGTGTATCCTGTCCTCACTGTGGGGGCCAGTTCGAGGCCAAGAGCTCGCTGATAGGGAAGACCGGGCCGTGTCCCAGATGCCGGCAGCCACTGACGATCACTGATACGGCGGTGGTGTCAGGCGGGGGGACAAGGCCGACCGCGCCCGGCGCGCCCGCGGAGCCGCCCCGGGAGGCCGTCACTCCCGCGGTGGGAACGCCACCCGCGGCGCCAGGCCCGCTGGAAGGCGCGGGTGAGCCTTCGACTGCTTCGGCCCAGGCGAGCAGCCCGGCAGAGGCGCCGTCTCCGGGCGAGCCCGCTGCCAAAGAGATGGATTGGCGCGGCTTTGCGATCCGCTCGGGCATCGCGGTCGTGGTCGCGATCGTGGTGCCCTTTCTCATGTGGCCCTTCCTGCCGGACGTGTTCACTCAGCGGAAGGGATTTTCGGGGGCGGTTAGCCCGGGCGAGTTCGCGGCCCTGGCGGCGGTCGGCACATTGCTGGTGTGCCTGGGGATAGCCGTGACGGCGCGCGTGTCGTGCCTGGGCATGGGTCTGCTGGTGATCGGCCTGTTCCTCGCATTCGCCCCCGCCCTGTACCTGGTAATCACGGTCCTCCGCCTCCTGTTCATGGGGATTGCGGCCCTCTACCGGCTCTCCCCCGGGCTGTTCTGGGTCGTCATCATCGCAGCGGGCTGGTGGGTCATCATCGCGGCCGCGCTGGCGCAGTCTCGGTCCCAGCGGGCAGCCATCCAGGAGGCGATGTCTGCCGAGGAACGGAAGGCGATGGACCCGGTGGTGTTGTGGCTGACGCACCTGCTCCTGCGCTGCGCGGTGATCTCCCACGTGCTGCTGGCCTGGCTGATCGTCCTGGTGGTGGTGGGGATGGTCCGGGAGGGACTGGGCGCCGGCCTCTTGGCGAGCGCGTACCCGATTCTCTATGTGCCGCTGCTCATCCTCGGGTACGGCGTCGCGGTACGCCTGATCAGGCGGCAGCTGCGCCTGAACATGCGCTACCCTCAGATGGTGACACTCGGCCGCGCGACGCGAATGCCGGGCCTCGACAAGATCGTGGACAGAGCGATGCTGAAGGCCCTCACGAAGCCCAAGAAAGCCCTTGCGGAGATCCTCGCTATCCCGCTCTACCCGTTCTTCATCGGCTACGAGACCATGGCCTGGCTCTACCGGCAGCCGCGGTTTGTGAGTGGGATCCCGGCGAGGAAGAAGCTGGTTAAGGTCATGCTGGGCAGCCTGATCACGCTCGTGCCGGTCATCCTGGCTGGGGTGCTGCAGGCGAATCCCCAGAACGGCCGACTGGCGGCCGACGCCCGCGGCCGGGCCGCGAGCGAGCACGGCAGGCCAGCTTCGGTCCGAAGCCGCGGCGCCGACGGCAGCCGCCAGCGGAGCGGCCGAGGCCGGGCAGGCGAACCCAACTCCCTCCGCAGGGGCGGGGGCCTCGGGGAGCAGCGGCTCACGTTTGGCGACTATCTCAATCAGACGACGTTCAGCTCCGCTGTCCACGAGCTGTGGGAACTTGATGTCGCCGCGGATGGGCGGGTCATCGGAGGGCGCCTCAAGGTGAAGACCGCGCCTGCGAGGGAGCACTCCGGAGAGGTGACCACGGGCCGCGTGGAGGGGAAGAAGGTGGTCTTCGACTGGACTTACCAGTACGATGGAACGACCGCCATGAGTGGGACGGCAGAGGCGACTCTCCAGGCGGATGGCACTCTGGTGCAGGTTGTCATCGACCCAAACGGCGCTGCCGGGCCTCCGTTGGTGCTCCGCCCCTTGCGCAGCAGGGGGCGGCCCGCTCAACCATCAGGGGCTACAACTCCTCCAGCGGGGGACTGAGCTGGCACGCTGTGCAGGGCCGCCGAGAGTTTCGGCGGAGGAGGCGACGGCGAGATGGCGCCGGGGTCGCCCGACAGCACCTGGGTATCGTTCCGGTCCGTCAACTCCCCCACTCGGTACCCGTGCGTGGTGAAGGGGGAGGTGTGCATTCAGCGGGCGCGGGACCAGGGCGCCACGAGCGAGGCGATCTTCAGCCTCGTCCCGGTGGCGAACCCGGGCGAGCAGGGCCAGTAAGGGCTACTCATGTACTGCACGCGCGCCGCGAGGTCGCGCCGGGGCAGTGTCAGGTCGAGGTCGCCGGCCCGCATACCGCACCTCCGGGCCAGACTGCCGTCCCGCGAACACCAGGCGGTGACCCCGCTCTCGACACGGTGACGCTCCTGATGACGCGAACCTGCGAGGCGACCGTCACCAGCCCATGCCGCTCCAGCCCGGCCCCTGGCCGCGTCGCCGCCTGTGACGCGAGTGACGCCATTCCCCGTACCTTCACGCCTCCGCCGCCGGCCGCGGCCGCCGTCCCTGCCGCGGCAACTGCCACCGCCCTACCAGCACGCTGGCAAGGGCATTATGAATGGCTACGTAGCACGCCCCCGCTACCATGATTAGAGAAGAACCGCCTCCTTTGGGGGCGGTTCTTTCTGGTGTGTGGATCGGCCCGGGAGCTGACCGCCGGGACCTGGGCGCACCCCCGTAGAACGGCCCCAGGGCTCCTCGACACGCGCGGGCGGTATCACAGGACGACCTGCAATGCCAAGTATGGCTTGAGGCACGCCGGGCCCTTGCCTATGGGAGTCCCCAGGCCGATCGCCACGTTGTCCGTGACCACGCCACTGGCGCCAGCGAACACCCCCTCGGTGGTCAACCCGAGGTCCAACGACAATCGGCCGCGCCCTCTCGAGCAGAGCAGTTCCTTGAACAGCCCGGGCCGGAGGCCTTGACGTTCGTCCCAGAGCAGGGCAATCTTGATGGGTCTCACCTCAATCGCCCTCGGTGTCCACGGGGGTCCCATCCCGAACTGCCCCTGCAGGAATGCGAACGAGGTCTCGACAACGTCATCCCAGACCAGGAACAGGCTGGCGTGGCCGGAGTTGGTCCAGATGATGGGCGGCCTACCCAGGGCTTCCCACAGCTTGAGGGCGGATGATCTCGGTATCACCACGTCATAATAACCATTGATCATGAGCACGCGCCGCGGCCGATTGCGATCCGCGAAGCTGAGGGGTTCTATGGGGCGTAGGGACTCCCGGAGCATCGGCTCGGTGAGACCCGCCCGCGGCATCTTCCATTTCCAAGGCAGCGCGAGGGGACTCCGCCAGAAGACCTGGCCCAGATCGCCGCCGCCCAGGATGGAGACCCCGGCGACCAGCCGGTCATCAACACCCATCGCGACGTTGGCGAGGAGCGCGCCCAGACTTATGCCCACCACGCCCAGCCGTTGTGAGTCAACCTCAGGACGCGCCGCCAGCCAATCGAGCACGCAACGCAAGTCAATGACAGCTTGTCGGCCGGACGCGACCAGCCGTTGGGGGTCGGCCGATATGAATCCTTGACCGCCATGCTTGCCCTCGGCATGTCGCTCCAGATGGTACGGCAGCGCCAGCAAGAAGGCGGCCATCCCCTGCTCGGCAAAAGACGCGCACACCGCCTGTGACTTCCCGGCCGTCAGCACGCCACCCAAGCCATGCAGCACCACCATGGCCGGCCGCCGGCCCTCTCCCTTTGGCTGGTAGTAGTACCCCCGCACCAGGTTGTTGTTGGGACTGGGGGACTGCATCCGGCTGGGAAAGGTGACGCGGAGCACGCGGTAGCGCGGCGCGTCCTGGAAGAGCGAGACCGAGTACTCACTGGGCGCGTAAGGCGCATACCCATAGTACCTCGCCACCAGATCGCGGTCGGCAGCGGCGTCCGGTTGCGCGCGCGCAGCACCGGTGGCGCCGATGAGCGCCAGCGCGATGATAGTGATCCATGCCCGGGTCCGTGAAGTCATGCCGCACCTATCCGTGATCCGCGGTTGCCGGTGCCTGCTCAGAGCGAGAACTGCAGCACCTTGACCCCGAGAGTGACGGTGAAGCCATCGAGGTCGTTGCCCGCGATGCTCGGGAACCAGTCATATCTCGCTTCGAGGAGGTACTTCTGGTGTATCACGGAACCGAGGGCGAAGTTCGCGGTCAGGCCGATCTTGCTGGCGTCAGGGCCCTTGACGCTGTTATCCACTTTGCCATAGAACGGCCCCACCCGGACGGCGAAATATGGCTGCCAATCCGGGTCCTTGCCCAATCCGCGCTCCGCGCCCACGGTCACCGGAATGAGCAGCGCCTTGCTGGTACCGTTCTTCGTGAGGAACGTCGCGTCCCAAGCGAACGCCCACTTGTTTGGCCGCTCGGGGCGGAATAGCCCGATCCCGATGCTGCCCCATACCTGGCCGAAGTTATCCCTCGTCTCACTGTCTCTGGGGAAGAAGCCGTAGTAGTTGAGCGAGACGCGGATCTTCTTCTTCTCCCGCTTGTCACTTTCCTTAGAGTTCACCTGGTCTCCGGGCGGAACGGCCACAGCAACGGTTGGAGCGCTCGTGGTCGGGGCCACCGTGTCGGCGTTGGCTCCGGTGCTCATCTGGACGGGTAGAGCAACTCCGTCAACGGCTGGACTGCTTGCACTCGAATCCAGCGTAGCAGCGCTGGCCCCTACGCCCATTGCGCCCAACGCCATGGCGACCATGAGAACAAAGCCTACTAGCCTCATCACTCGAAACTCCTTTCCTGGGTGTGTGTCGTGCTAGTGACTCGTGAAGCCGGCATCCAATGATACTGCCAAGAGCTCTCGACCACCTTCAAGCCGCCGGTGAAGCCTGCGAGGCGGACGGCGCAGAGGCCCCCGTCATCGTCTCCAGGCTACGCGCACAGGTGCCCGCGGTGTGGCATGAGCACCGGCTCTTCTCCCGACCAGCCAGTTGCCTTCGAAAAAAGGTCCAAGCCGGAAAAGGTATAGCTGCCGCGGCGAGGTAATGTAATAGCTGCGGGAAAGCAGCCATCCTCTGAGGCGAGGAGGTCACGTTCGGAGTTCCCGGCCCCAGGCGCCGCGCGATGAGCGCGCGCGGTCGTTCGCACTGCAGGGATTCAGGACGCGACCGAGAGGGGTGGTCGTGTTTTTCTGACTCCGGCCGTAAGGGAGTGCTCCTCCGCGTCGTTTATGTCGGAGGAACGCAGAGAGTTCGGCGACGGCATCCGGCTCTGCAAAGTTGTAACCATCATACAAGGGAGGCAAGGACATGAAGGGAAGTTGGCTGCGCAAGCGAGGGATTTGGTTAGTAGTAGTCGTGCTCGTGGCACTCATCGGCGTACTGCTCGTTGGATGTCACAACGGGGGAACCAAGCCTCCCCCGGCCAGGCCCTTCAAGATCGCCCTGGTGACCTGGCCTGGGTACGTACCGCTCTTCGTGGCTCAGGAGAAGGGCTTTTTCGACGGGTTGAACGTCGAGTTCAAGGTCATTGACGATACGGCCCCACGACATGCCGCCTTCAAGTCAGGGGACGTAGATATGATCGCGGAAACGGTGGATTCCTTCGCCAGCGGCGCACCCACCTACGGGATGGGTGTCAAGGCGGTCTACAAGGTGGACGATTCCAAGGGCGCGGACGGGTTGGTGGTCACCAAGAACATCACCAACATCGGCCAGCTCAGGGGGAAGAAGGTGGCTCTCCCCCGGGGCATGCCCTCCCACTTTCTGATGCTCAACCTGCTGCGCATGAACAACATGACCTCCAAGGACATCCAGGTTCTGGACATGGCCCCGCAGGCGGCCGGGCAGGCCTTCAGCGCGGGCAAGGTGGAGGCGGCGGTGACCTGGGAGCCGTACGTTTCGGAGGCGGCGCAGAAGGGCAACGGGACGGTCTTGCTCGACTCCAAGCAGGTGTACGGATGGATTGTGGACATCATGGTGGTGTCTGACAAGACGGTGCAGGAGCGCGCGGCCGACATTCAGAAGGTCGTGAACGCGCATTTCCGGGGTCTCGAGTACATGCAGCAGCATCCCGAGGAAAGCTATCAGATTGGGGCCAAGCACCTGCCGCCGCTCACGCCCAAGGATGTGGGGGACATGCTGACCCTGATTGATCGCTCCGACGTGAACGACAACAAGAGGTTCTTCAGTCAGGAGAACAAGTTCGGCTTCGCCACGGTGTTCACCAAGGCGAGCGAGGCGTGGAAAGACGAAGGACTCATCAGCAACGCGGTAGACCCCGCCCAGGCCTTCACCACGCAGTTCGTGGACGCGTATACGGGTCCGTCGGTGGCCACGCATCAGGGACCGGAGAAGACGACCCGCCCGGCCAACCTTCCGACGGAGGCGGGCGTGTCGAGCCTCGCGGTACCGCTCCACTTTGACACCGGCGACTGGCATCTCCAGAAGGAACACTACGAGAAGCTGCGGCCGGTGGGCGAGGCTTTGCTCGGGTTCCCGGCATTCTACATGCGCATCGAGGGCCACACCGACAGCGTCGGGGGCCGGGCGATGAACGTCGAGTTGTCCCAGAAGCGCGCGCAGAGTGTGGCGGAGTATCTGCAGGGCTCGTTCGGGATCAGCGCGGACCGCACCTTCGTGAAGGGCTATGGGCCGGACAACCCCATCGCCTCCAATGCGAACGAAGAGGGAAGGGCGCAGAACCGGCGGGTGCAGTTCGTCCTGGTGAAGGGCAACGAGGCGCCCGCGGCACCAGCGGGAGGGGGGAAGAGCCAGTGAATCACCGGGGAGGCGCAGGTCGGAAGCCTGCGCCTCCCCGACACCTTTCCTGCCCTGCCCTGTGGGGAGGAAGGAAGGGTCTCACTTCGCCCTGAGTTCAGGCGTCTTCTGACCCCAATGACGAGCATGAGGCTAAGCACATGCGTCGCTGGCTTCTTCCGATCTTCTTCATAGGATTCCTGGGAGTCGGAGCCTTTGCGTGGTGGCAATTCACGCAGCTCACGGTTGCGCCGGAGCTGACCCCGCTGGCGAAGGCGGATACGCAGCGCGGCGACGACGCGGCGATGGGGAAGCACGAGATCGAGGCCGTAGAGGCCTACAAGCAGGCGCTGAGCGAAGATTCCCGGGCCTACCACGCGGCGCAGATGCTAGTGGAGGTCACCCGCAACTTGCCCACCGAGCGGGAATCGCTGCGGTCGGCGCACCAGAGCAATCCGGACGACACCTCCGCGTGGCACTTGTTCCTGTGCTACGACTTCATCGAGCGCGGCCGGTCAGAGAACTTCTACCTGGCCGAGGCGGTGAAGGAACTGGATAAGGCGCGCCTGGGGCTCACCTCCGGGGCCGCCTGCGCCCCCCTGCAAGAAGCTCGGCAGGAGTTGCTCCGCGCTCTCGACACCGGTGTCTCGGAAGGCATGGCCCGCGAGGTGAGGAACGATCTGGGCCGCGACCCCCTGTTGCTGCCCAACGTTGTTCGGTGGTTGGGTCTGGCGGGGGTGGTGGTGCTGGGGGCACTGGGGATGCGCAGGGGGGCCGGGGCGGCCCTGCGCGGGTTCTTCCAGGCGCTGGCCCGGCTTCTCGGCTTTCTCTTCGGGATTCCCGGCCGAGTGCTGCGCCGAATCCTCGGCCTCATTCGTCCGCGCATCGAGGTAGTGCGGCGCGGGCTGCCCAACGATCCTCCGCCGGTGAGGAGCATCAACCAGTACAACCTGCAGCGGATCAACGACGGGGGTCTGAAGATCATCTACAAGGGGATCAACCCACACGACAAGCAGACCTATGCGATTGCCGAACTCCAGCACCGGTATCTGAGCGACCCGGACGTGGTCGCTCACTTTCGCCAGGGGGTGGTCGCCCTGCTCAAGCTTCAGGCCACCCGGGTGGTGGCCACCTATGAATTCCGGTGTGAAGAGGGCCGCTACTACTCCATCATGGAGTACCTGGACGGGGAGTCGCTGCGGGCTCTGATGGACCGATCGAAGCGCATTCCCTGGGTGGAGGCCTACCGCATCTTCCGAGAAATGTTGGACGCGCTGAAGGTGGTGCATGCCCAGGGCATCATCCACCGGGACGTGAAGCCGGACAATTTCCAGAAACGGGAAGACATCTTCAAACTCCTCGACTTCGACACCGTGCTGGTGCCGAGTGCGAGCCGCCTTACCCGCGTGCGGGGAGGAGGGGTGGGCACGCCGGACTACATGGCCCCGGAGCAACAGAGCGGGGGTACGATCGCCTTCTATACAGATATCTACGCCCTCTCCGTGGTGTTTTTCGAGATGCTCACCGGGCATCTTCCGAATGCGCCGGGACCGCACGCGGGCAATCCGAAGGCGGCGCTGGAGGATCCGGCGTTGGGTCTTCCGAAGCTTCTGCCGAGTGTGATCCTGATGGGAATGGACGCGGATCCGGCGCACCGCTTCCAGTGCATCGAGCCAGCCTTCCTCAACGCCCTTGAGGGCGCGGTCAAACAGGTCAACGAGGCGGTGGGCAGTGGAAGCGCAAACTGAGACGACCCTGGACCTGGAGCTGGATCTGTTCGCGCGCACCGACCTCGGGGGCCGCCCCAACAACGAGGATGCGTTCATCGTGTGCGACCTGAGCACGGGGAACGGCGCCCTTCCCCGCGGCGCGCAGCGGGCGCGCGTCGCCGAGCCAGGGTACCTGATCATGGTGTCTGACGGCATGGGGGGAGCGGAAGGCGGCGAGGTCGCCAGCGGCTCTGCGACAAAAGGTGTCAGGGACTACCTCTTAGCCCATCGGTCAGAGCTGACGGCTCCCGCGACGCCTGGGGAGCGTCCGCCCCAGGAGGTCGTGCTGGAGCAGGCGTTCATCGAGGTCAACAAGGCCCTCCGGCAGCTCTCGGAGGAGCGCCAGTTGAAGGGCATGGGGGCCACCGCCACGGCGATCCTGATCTCGGGGCGGAACTGTCATTTCGCGCATGTAGGAGACTCCCGCCTCTATCGGGTGGCCGAGGGGAAGATCGAGCAGTTGAGTCAGGACCACTCGCTGGTGGCCGAGTTGGTGCGGCTGGGGAAAATCACTCCGCAGCAAGCGCGGACCCATCCGAAGCGAAGCCTGATTACGCAGTCACTGGGGGCGCTGCCTACGATTCAGGCACAGACCCACACCTTCCCGTTGGCCACGGATGATCTGCTCGTGCTGTGCTCTGATGGGCTTACCAGCGTGGTGGACGACACCAAGCTGCTGCACACGACGCTCGAAGCCGGCAACGCGCGCGCGATCTGCCACGAGCTGGTGAAGGTCGCCAAGGAGGAGCGCACGGACGACAACGTGACCGTGTCGGTGTGCATCGTCCACCGAGTGTCTCCGGACCGTGGTGCCACGGTGACGGCGACGCGGAATCAGTCGGCGGCCCCGCCGGCCGCACGCCCGACCACCCCGGCGCTCAAGGCCAAGCGCTTAGTCTGGGTACTCGCGGGGCTGGTCGGGTTTGGGCTGGGAGTGGTGGTCGGGGGTCGCCCCCGCTTCACGCCGCGGCCTTACGTCGTAAACCTGGACCGAGGCAAGGGTGTCATTCGCGAGGATCGGAGGGGGTGGTTCGGCAGACACCGCGTGCGCACCCTCTCGGAGACCCAGACTGACCTCAAGGAGGTGACGCCCGACGCCCCGAGACCTCGGGGAGGCGTCGCCTTTGGAGACAAGGCGGCCGCTCAGACCTACCTGAAGTCTTTCGGAAAGACCGGCCCGAAGAAGGCCGAGACCGCCACGCCGAAGGCCGGCGTGAGCACGCCGGCGGGCAAGCCGCCGAAGGCCCCCACCGCCGCCTCGGCACCGGCCCCCACGCGATCCGCAACGTCGGTGGGCAAGAAGAAGCCATCCCGAGGCGTTCAATAGTACGGGCGCGAGGCGTTCTCGATCGGCAACGCCCAGCACCCGAAGCCAAGACCATAGAAAGGTGATGATACGGTGAGCGATCTGCTAACGTTGAACGGCCTGCTCAGTAACACGCACGCGATGGCTACCATGCCTAGCGAGCTGAAGCTGCTGGTCAACATCACGTCGGCTGAGGTGAAGGGGCCGCGCCCCGCGCTCGACGTCGCCCTGGTGGTTGACCGCAGCACCTCGATGATGGAACAGGAGAAGCTGGACAAGGTCCGCACCGCCGCCAACTACATGCTCCAGCGGCTCACGCCGCAGGACATGATTTCCATCGTGGACTTCGGGAGCGATGTCAACGTACTGCTTCCGTCGCAGGCGGCGAACGACCCGATGGCCCTCGGGGCCAGCCTCCAGAAGCTGCAGGCGAAGGGGGCCACGAACCTCCACGGCGCTATCCAGGTCGGCGGGCAGGAGGTGCAGAAGGGCGCAGGCGGTGGGCGGCTGCAGCGGATCTTGTTGCTCTCCGACGGCGTGGCCACGGAGGGCATCACGACAGACGAACCTATCCTGCAGATGGCCGACCAGATGCGCCAGGGCGGGACTTCCATCTCCACCCTCGGGGTGGGGAGCGACTATGACGAGGTGCTGATGAGTGGGATCAGCGAGCGCAGCGGGGGAAACCACTACTACATTGCGAACCCCGACGAGATCGCGAGCATCTTCGCGGAGGAAATGGATCGCCTCGAGGCCGTCGTGGCGAAGCAGCTGAAGCTGCGGCTGACGGTAGAGCAGAACTTCCCGGTGAAGCTGCTCAACCGTCGCTATCCTTGCCAGGAGGCTCCCGGCCAGCTGGAAGTGAGCCTGAACGACATGCAGAAGGGCAAGAGCCAGCCGGTGATCTTCGGGCTTTCCCTGCCGGCGCTGCCGGAGGGAGACGTCAAGGTGGCTACGGCCACCCTCACCTATGAGGAGGCGGCTAATCCCGGCACGATCAAGACGGCACAGGCAGACGTGGTGGTGCACATCGTCTCCGACCCTGGGCTGATCCGGACGAATATCAACCGGGAGGTGTTGCGCCAGTGGGAGGAGCTGGACGCGGTGCAGTCGGTGGCCGAGATCGTAGAGAAGGTGGAGGCCGGCCGGATGGACGCGGCGACCGCGGTGGGAGAGATAGACAAGCGGGGGATGACGCTGGTCAAGCGGGGCTCGGCGCGCGCCGAGGACGTGATCCAGATCGGCAAGACCATTGCTCGCAGCGGCGGCGTCACTCCGGAGGTAAAGAAGAGCACGATTGCGTACCGGGCGCGGGTGCAGCAAGGGCAGTCCTGACCCGCGCGCGACTTCCGAGACCAAGGAGAGGAACAGGAAGATGAAGGAATGCAGCGTCTGTCATACGCAAAACGAGGACAGCAGCGTGTTCTGCCAGGATTGCGGCACCAAGCTGGAAGTGCCGGCGCCAGCGGCCGCAGCCCCGGCAGCCCCTGCGCCGGCGCCCGCAGCGCCGGCCGCACCGGCCGCTCCCGTGGCGGCGCAGCCGGCCGCCGCGGCCGCTGGCCCGATCATCTGCCCGGCCTGCCAGACCTCCAATGAAGCCGGGTACAGCTTCTGCAAGTCCTGCGGAGTCTCGCTCACGGCACCGGCGCCCGCGCCGACTCCGGCGGCAGCGGCACCGGCCCCCGCGCCGGCCCCGGCTGAGACCGCGCCCGCGGCGGCCCCGGTGCCGACCGCGATCACCGGTCCGCGCTTGGTGATCGCCGGCGATCCCGGGAAGGGGACTACCTTCGCCCTCAACAAGCCGCAGATCAACCTTGGCCGGGTGCCGGAGGGGAACGATATCGCGCTTCCCGGCGACGGCTATGTCTCGAGCCGGCACGCGGTGATCACGCAAGAGGGAAACGACTTCTTTATCGAGGACCGGGGAAGCGTCAACGGCACCTACAAGCTGCTGAAGGGGAAGGTGAAGTTGCAGCCGGGCGACGTGATCAAAGTGGGTGACACGAATCTCGAGTTTCAGGTGTAGCTGCGGTTAGGAACGGCCTCAGAGTGATGGAGGCGGCCGCGCGACGCGACCGGGTCGCCTCCCCGGGTTGCGAGCGCGTCAGGTAGTGTGGGAAGCCATGGGCACGAAACGGAACTCGTTGGTCAACAAGGTGATCTTCAAGCGTTACCGCATCACGGCCGAGCTTTCCGGTGAAGGCGGGATGGCGCTGTTGTGGCTGGGCGAAGATACGACCAACCGCAGCAAGGTGGCGGTCAAGCAACTCCGGCCGGAACTGCTCAGCGAGGCCGACTGCCAGGTGATGATCAAGCGCTTTGAAAACGAAGCGCACATGCAGTTGCCCAGCGAGCATGTGGTGCGCGGCTATCAGTTCGACCGGGAAGGCAACGACTACTTCTACGTCATGGAGTACGTGGCCGGAAAGGATCTGAGCAAGATCATCCACCCCCAGAAGGACCACACCGTGGATACGGGGACTCCGCTTCCGGAAGACCGCGTGGTGAGCATCGCAACCCAGGCGGCGGAGGGACTCGGGTGCGCGCATGCCCATGGCATCGTGCACCGGGACGTGAAGCCCGCGAACATCATGGTCACCACCACCGATGCCGTCAAGCTCACCGACTTCGGCATTGCCTGCTTTACCACCAAGGCGAGGCAGACGACGTTGGGGACGCAGATGGGGAGCCCGTACTGGGAATCGCCGGAGCAGTACGACGACGCCAGCCTGGCGGATGCGCGCTCGGACATCTGGTCCCTGGGAGTGGTGATGTACGAGGCGCTCACCGGCGGCGTCCCGTTTTACGACACCATGGAGAGCGGGCTGTATCGGAAGATCAAGTACGAGGATCCGCCTGACTTGGGCCAGCAGACCAGCGGCCGGGTTTCGGAAAAGACGAGGAAGGCCGTGATGCGCTGCCTGGAAAAGGACCCGGACCGCCGTTTCCAGAGCATGGCGGACCTGTGCACGGCCCTGGGCGCCGGGGGGGCGGCGGCCTTTTCGCTCTGCCCCGGCTGTCAGACGCAAATCCCCACCGGAGCCCACTTCTGCCCCAAGTGCGGGCGCACGCTGGGGCTGGTGGGAGCGGCGCAGTTGGTGGTGATCGGCGGAAGCGGGACCGGGCAGACGTTCTCCCTGGACCGGGATCTCACGCATCTCGGGCGGACCAGCAGCGCCGACGTGGTGCTGATGGATGACTTCGTCTCGCGCCGCCATGCCGTCATCCGGCGGGAGGCGGGCGGGTATTGCGTGGTGGACGGCTGGGGGGACGGCCAGCAGAGCACGAACGGCACCTACGTGAACGGGCAGAAGACGGCCGTGGGAAAGCCCGTACTCCTCCATCCAGGGGATTGCCTTCGTTTCGGCGATACCTTCGTGCGCTTTGAACTCGTGTAGTCGGCAGGTGAGGCATGCACGGAACGGGGCTAACGGACGTCGGCGTGTGGCGGGATAACAACGAGGACAGCTTCACCCTCGTCTCGGTGCGGGCCTTGGGAAAGGAGGGGCCTGAGGACTTCCTCCTGGGGTTGGTCGCCGACGGCATGGGCGGGGCGGCCGCGGGCGAGATCGCCAGCCACACCGCGGTGGACACCATCCCGAGGGAAGTCGCGGCCGGCCTGCTGGCCGACCGGCCGGGCAAAGACCCGGTGGCGGAGACCTCGGAATTGCTCAAGGCGGCCGTGCTCGCCGCGAACGCCCGTATCGTGGCGCTCGCGCGAGACCACGAGGAATATGAGGGGATGGGCACCACGAGCACGCTGGCGCTGCTGCGGGAAGGCATTATCTATTTCGCCCACGTGGGCGACAGCCGCGGCTATCTGTGGCGGGAGGGGCAACTCCGTCAGGTGACGGAGGACCATTCCTGGGTCGGCGAGATGGTGAGAGCGGGTGTCATGACGCCCGAGCAAGCGAAGCGCCACCCCAGACGCAACGAGATCGGCCGCGCCCTGGGCATCTGGGAACACATTGACGTGGATGTCTACCGCCTCGCGATGCGCGCCGGCGACGTGCTCCTGCTGTGCTCGGACGGATTGTGGGAGATGGTGTCGGACGAGAGGATTCAGACGGTTCTCGCCCTGCCCTCGGCGCCGGAGGGGGAGGAGGAGCGGCTGCACTTCTGGGCCCAAACCCTCATCAACGAGGCCAACAGCGCGGGAGGCGAGGATAACGTAAGCGTGGTCCTGCTTCACGTGGAGGAGAAGGATGTGGTGGCGGGCGCGGAGGCGTTGCTGGCCCCAAAGCCGACCACGAGACGTCGCCGTAGAGCCGATCCCAACGCCCCCGTCGATCTCACCACGACGCGGCGCTATTCGGAAGGAGAAGGCGAACGAACACGAACACCGCGTTCGGAAGGAGAAGGCGAATGAACACGAGCACCGTGGCCTTTCGGTGTGTCTTGAGCAACTCGCACGCGCTGGCGCAGGGAGAGCAGATGCTCTATCTGCTGGTGGAGGTCGGAGCGCCGGACGTGCCATTGAGTCGGCGATCCCCCCTCAACCTCTGCCTCACCCTCGACCAGAGCGGGTCCATGCACGGGGAGAAACTGAACGAGGCCAAAGAGGCCGCCAAGGAAGTGACCGGCCTGCTGGAAGACGCCGACTATTGCTCGCTGGTGGCCTTCCACGGACGCCCCTCGGTCATGTCCGGCGCCCGCCCCATGGACGGCCGGGGCAAGCGCGGCCTGCAAGGAGCCATAGACGGGCTGAGCGCGACCGATGGCACCGACATCCTGGCGGCGCTGCGCCTCGCCCACGCGGAACTGAAGAAGCGCCGGGTTCAGGAGGCGGTGAACGGCCTCTTGTTGCTGTCGGACGGCCAGGACAGCAGCTCGACGGACGACTTGCGCCGCGAGGCCGAGGCCTGCCTGAAAGACGGGATCGGCATTTCCACGGTGGGCCTGGGGGACGACCACGACGAAGACAAGATGAGCGCCATCGCGCTGGCGGCCGGCGGGCAGTTTCTCTATGCCCAGCAGCCGTCGGAGGTAGGTCCCTTCTTTCAGGATCAGACCCGGCGCATGCTGGAGTTGGCGGTGCGCAAGCTGAGCGTGCGCCTGGTGCCTTCCCGGCACGTGTCCATACAGCGGCTGCTGAACGATAACTACCAGCCCTCACAACGCCGGCCGAGTCGCCCGGAGCGGGGAGACGAGTGGATGGTTCCGCTGTACGATATGTCTCGAGGAGACACCCAGTCTCTCATCTTCGAGATCCACTGCGCACACCCGATGGAGGGGGAGTTCCGGATCGCGCAGGCGGAACTCACCTACGAACTGACCGAAGGCGGGCCCGGGACCGCGAACCAGGATATCATTCTCATCTACACCAGCGATATGACGGCGATTCGGGCCGGCCGCAACGTCGAGGTGCTGCGCCGACGGGAGGAACTCAACGTGGCCAACGTCCTGGTGGACACGATGACAAAACTGAAGCGCGGACAGCTTTCCGCGGCGCAGGCGGCCCAGCAGTTGGACTCGGCGAACGCGCAGTTGCTCCGCCACGGACAGAGCGACGTCACCGATGAGTTAACCCGCACCATTCGCAAAGTGAGCCAGGGCGACACCAGCAGTCAAACGGTGAAGATCAGCACCCAGATCGCCACCCGCATCAAACAGGTAGGGAAGTAGCTTCTCATGGCCAACACCATCCCCTCCTCCCCGCCGCCGCGTGCCGCCTCGCTGCGCATCGGGGTGACTCCCAAGGGGTATACTGATCCCGAGGGCACGCTGCGCCATCTGGGGTGCGCCTTCAAGCAGATCACCTGCGAGGAACTCGCCTCTCCCGCGGCCCTCGCGGGATTTGACGCGCTGCTGCTCGCCTCCTCCATCATGTGCGCCGAAGAAGAGCTGGTCGCGCGCGTCGCCCCGGCCCTGCGGGACTGGGTCGAGCAGGGGGGCGTGCTGTGGGCGTGCGACTGGTCGCTGCTCTTCCTGGTGAAGGCGTTCCCCGAGGCCGTCACCCTCCTGGAGGAACGCGCGGACGCGCAGACGGTACGCGCCACCGTGCTTGACGACCAACTCTTAGCCGCCCTGGCCGAACGCGAGATCATCCTCGACCTTCGGCTCGACAACTGGCGCCTGCTGTGGGCCACACCCCGCGTTCCGCGTGCCAGTCTGGCCGGAGACGTCACGGGAGAGAGCGGGCGGCTCCCCAACCAGCCGCTGATGATTGCCTTCTCCGCGGGAAAGGGAGACGTCTTGGCCAGCTCCATGGGCTTCGAGTCTTTTCCGGAGAAGCACTGGGACCAAATGCTGTACTACGCCCTCAACCGCGGGCCGCTGCAGAATTCCCCGGCGCTGCCCACTCCGCCCGCGCGGGCTCCCGCGGCCTCGCACCCGAGCTTCGTCCTGCGCATCAAGACCGGCAGCCAAGAGCAGGAACGGGCGATGGGCGATCAGCCTCTGAAGGTCGGGCGCGGGGAGAAGAATGACGTGGATATCCATGACACCACCGTCTCCAAGAAGCACTGCGTATTCGAGGTGAAGAAGGGGCTGCTGTACGTCCAACCGCTCGAGCCGCTCAACGACCTGTTGGTGGACGACAAGCCCGTGAAGGATAGTACGGAACTCAAGCCAGGCTCGGTCGTCACTTTGGGAGACTCAACCAAGGTGACGGTGGAGCAGCGCTAGCAGGAGAAAGCGATGTCTTCTGACAAGAAGGCGCCCCCGCGTTCCGGCTGGGGAGATCAGATCAAGTCCTCGATGCGCGCGGTCGGCCGCGGCCTGAAGCGCACGCAACTGGAGGCCGAGCTGGGCGCAGCCCACCGGCGACTGGGCAAAGCCGTAGCCGAGCACCAGCAAACGAATCCCTTTCTACCGGACTCTCTCGCGGCCGAGATGGGTCCGATCCTGGAATTGCAGCGGCTGATAGCAGAAACCCGTCATGATTCGGGGGAGGCGCCTGGGCCGGCTCCCTGCCCGGGCTGCCAGCAGATCGTGCCGCAGGGGGCCGCGTTCTGTCCCGGATGCGGACGGAAGGTGCAATGAACAGACTCGCTCGCCTGGTTTTGCGACCCGGGTCACCGCGCCGGCAGGGGGGAGGTCTCCACCTTCGCCAACGGCTGCTGGGCGAGCTGCGCCGGAGTCTGCCGCGCAGGCGCTACATCACCACCAGCGCGGCCGCGTTCGGCGTCTTCGTGCTCGCCTGGTCGCTTGCCACGTACAGCGGCCTGCTGGACCCGTTCTTTCTGCCCAAGCCCAGCGCGGTGGTCGGCAAGCTCGTTCACCTGGTGGTCCAGGAGAACTTCCTGATTGACGTGCGGGCGAGCGTGCTCCGCATCTGCGGCGGATTCGCCCTCGCCGCCCTCGCCGCGATTCCGCTCGGCATCCTCGCTGGAAGCTATCCCAAGGTGGATGCCCTGATCAGTCCCTTTTCAGCCTTCCTCCGCTACATGCCGGCCACCGCGTTCGTGCCGCTGCTCATCCTCTGGTTCGGCATCGGCGACGCGGAGAAGATGGCCGTCATCTTCCTGGGCACCTTCTTCTACGTGCTGGTGCTCATCACGGACGCGGCCGCCGCGGTGGAGATGTCGCTGCTGGAAACCTCCTACACGCTGGGAGCCACGCAGTGGCAAACGCTGCGGCGCGTGGTGCTTCCGGCGATGGCCCCGGACATCGTGAACAGCCTCAAGGCGATGATCGGCGCCGCCTGGACCTACCTCATCGTGGCGGAACTGGTAGCCGCCGACAAGGGCATGGGACGCGTCATCGCGAAGGCCGGGGACTGGCTGAAGACGGATACGGTCATGGCCGGAATCATGGCGGTTGGCATCATCGGGATCGTCACCAACGTCGCCTTCGAACTCATCTCCTTCACCGCGTTCCCCTGGCGACGGGCGCACAAGGCGGCAGAGTCATGAGTGAGGTCCGCGTCAGTAGCTCTAGTAGTGCCCGCCCCGTCGGCACCGGAACCTTGGTCCGCCGCCCCGGCGCCGGCTCCTGCGCCGACGGTTTCCTGGAAGTATGCAAAGTGGCCATGCGCTTTCCAGGTCTACACGGCGTCACGATCACGGCGCTGGAGGAAGTAGACCTCAAGGTGGCCAAGGGAGAACTCCTCGTGCTGTTGGGGCCTTCCGGCTGCGGCAAGACCACACTCCTGCGGCTCATCGCCGGGCTCGAGAGCCCCTCTCAGGGGCGCATCTACCTTAACCTGCCGGACGATAGGCGCCGCATCAGGGGGCCAGGCAGGGATCGAGGCATGGTATTCCAGTCCTACACCTCCTTTCCGTGGCTCACCGTAGAGGCAAACGTTGCCTTCCCCCTTCAACTGCGGGGAGCATCGAAGAAAGACTGGGCACCCACGGTGAAGCACTACCTGGAGGCGGTCGGCCTGTCGCAATTCGCCAAGGCTTACCCCAACACCCTCTCCGGCGGTATGCGCCAGCGCGTGGCGCTGGCCCGCACCCTGGCCGCGGATCCGGAGATCATGCTCATGGACGAGCCGTTCGGTGCGCTCGACTCGCAGAGCCGATGGCAGATGCAACTGCTGCTGCTGAAGGTGTGGCAGGAGGAGAAGCGCACCACCATCTTCGTCACCCACGACGTCGAAGAGGCGGTCTATCTGGCCCAGCGCATCTGCGTCTTCTCCCCCCGCCCGGGTCGCATCCACAGCACCCTCAAGGTCCCGTTTTCCTATCCGCGGGATCTCAAACTGAAACTCGAAGCGGACTTCGGAGACCTGTACCGCAAGTGCCTCGGGTTGGTGTCCCAGCTCACCCCGGAGCAGAACGCCAGTGCCTGAGGTCTCTTTTGGGCATGGGGAGCGAGCGGAGCTGGCGCGAAGCGACGTCGAGGCGATGGTCGCCGGCCATCGGCGCGCCTTGAAGCTTACCGACGGCCAGTATGCCTGCATCCTGCAGAAGGTGTTCCATACCTTTCTGTACGACCTGCGCGAGTTCGCCGTGGACTACTTCGACGTCGGCAGCGAGCGGTTTCTGTCGGCCTTGCCGTGGCTCACCTTCTTTCAGACCATCATCTACGAACTCGATCTGATCGCCGAGGGGGCGCTCGCCTCCGACCGTCCCATTCCGGCCGAGGAAATCGCGGAGCGAGGCGAGGAGCTGAGGAGCTTCTTGCGGAGCAATCGGCTGTCCGATCCCGAGACGGAGGCCGCGCTGGAGCAGGTGATTCACTACCTCAGCCACGAGGCCGAGCATCGGAAGACGGACCACGCCGTGGACGTTAACCAAGTGTTGGAGCTGCTGGACTGGAAGACAGCCGATCTGGAGATCCTGCTGCGGCTGGTCCTGCGCCTGTGTGAGATCCAGGCCGCGCCCCACGAACTGCACATCTTCCGCCTCCTGGAGCGGGTGCGAGAGGTATTCGACGACATTCGGGATTACCACGAGGACGCGGCCACGCGGAGCTTCAACGTGGTGGGCAATCTCGAGAAGCTTCTAGGCCGCGGGAAGGCGCACCGGACAATCGTGGAGTATGTCGAGCAAGAATACGCGCAGATAGACCGTTTGATAGAGCAGGAGGAAGGAGAGAGGCGAGCACGCTTCGCCCTTCTCACTCCGCGCTGGCGAGACGAGCGCCGGCATTACTTGGGAGAGCTCGATGCCCTGTGGACCTGCAACTAGCGCACGCCAGCCGGAGGTCGGGGCCCTCCTGGCCAGGGAGTTTCGCAACGTTTCGGCGCTGCCCGGCAACGGAGGCGGCCGGCGCTCCGTGATCGCGGTGCGGAGCCGGGGATGCGTGCTCCTTCGCCGCGGCCAGGGGTGTACCCACTGCGGTCTGGGCCGCCACCGCCTCTGGTCCGTGCACCTCTCTGAGGCGGACATTGTCGGGCGATTCCGGCACGACCTCGCCGCTCGAGACGCCCATCCCTGGTCGACGCTGTGCCTGTACACCGCGGGATCGTTTTTCGACGACTCCGAGATTCCGCCGGAGGCGCAGCGCGCGATCCTTCGCGCGGTGGCCGCACGGCCCTGGATCAGCCGCGTCGTCTTCGAATCGCGGCCCGAGTTCGTTAGAGAGGCGCGCCTGAAGGAAGTGCGGGAGCTGCTGGGAGATCGGCAGATCGAGGTGGGACTGGGTCTGGAGAGCATAGACGCGAAGGTGCGCAACGAGATCATCGGCAAGGGAACCACGCTGTCCAGCTACCGGCGCGCGGTGGCCCTCCTACACCAGACCGGCTGTAAGGCGACTCTCTATGTCCTGGTCAAGCCGCCGCGGCTCACCGAGGGGGAGGCTCTGGAGGAGGCCTGGAGGACGATCCAGGCGGCCTTCGCCATGGGGGCCGACGCGGTGTCGCTGGAGCCGGTGGCCGTGCAGACGGTCGCGCCCCTGGCGCAACTCTATCACCGGGGCGAGTACCGTCCGCCGCGGCTGTGGACCGTCGTCGAATTGGCCCGCCGCGCGGCGCCTCTGGGGCAAGTCCGGGTCGGCGGCGAAGTCGTGGTCCCCAAGCCCATCGCCGCCGCCGCCAACTGCCCCCGCTGCACCCCCCGTGTCCGCCAGGCGCTGCGAGAGTTCGAGCAGACGCAAGACGCGACCGTCCTGGAGCGGGTGACGTGCGCGTGCCGGGGGGAGTGGGAGGGGGAGGTAGGGGGAAGGTGGCGGAGGGAGTTCCTGGGGCATAGGCCCATATAGGGCAGACAGGCGATCGCAGGAGGGATTGAATATGGGTGTGCAGATTGCGGCCGCGCCGAAGCGCCTGACGGCGACACAGTTGGCCTCGCTCGCTTTCCTGATGATCGGTCTTAGCGGCGTGGCGCGACGGGTCTGGGACGCGGGGTTCTTTAGCGTCTCGGGCTGCCCGGCTGTAGAGAAGCTTGCAGCCCACAATCTAGCAATCACCATCTTCTTGGGCACGGCCCTCATTTTCGGCCTCTTCATTGCCAACATTTTGCGATACTACCTCGGCGCATGGTTGGTTGAACTATCTCCACCGACATGGCGTGATAAGGAGAACAGAGAAAGCGGGTTCATCGGGGCCGTAGAGGAGACTCTTCGGTACCTTGCTTTGGTGGTCGTGTATGCGGCGCTGTGGATCATGCAACGGAGTTCGAGGCGCGATTCGCTCGCCCGCACCCTGCCGCTATTGGTCCTGCTGGTCGCGCTTTTCGTCATCTGGGATGTGGTAACGGCGACCAACGTGAGACGAGCGGTGAAGGCCAATCCCAGCGACGGCACAGCCTGCGCCTGGCGGATCAGAGCGTGCAGATGGTTCTGGATGGATGCGGCCATCGTTCTGGCGCTCGTGGCCTGGATAGCCGTCGCCCACGTGCTCCCCGGAAAGGACCCTTTGGTACAGGCGATCTTCCTCGGCGGAGCTGTGGCGGTGGTGGGGTTGATCTCAATGGTCCTTCTTGTGTGGGAGATCGTAGCCGAGCAGCGGGTCACAGGCACGCTAGGGAAGATGCTGAAGGACAACGTTCCGAAGAGGATCGTGCTGTTTGGCGTCGCCGCCCTAGTGGCAGCAGTTTCATTATTCGCCCTGTGCCAGCCATGTCAGATCGGGTGCTCTGGCGTGCCCCAGAAGGCTCCAGGACAAGTCGCCTCCCGCGCGCCGGAATCTGGGCAACAGAACGGCGCCAATGGACCACCTTAGGCAGCGGAAGAGCACCCAACTCCGCGTCTGCCTCCAGCACCCCGTCGAGCACCGTTCGCTGACCACTCATCTGGAGCGCGACCGGCTGTCCGGGGGTGAGGCGGTGCCGATCGAGGCTGTGGACCTCACCACCTCTTTCCTGGGGCGGCGCCTTTCAGCCCCTATTCTGATCGGCGCCATGACCGGCGGAACTCCCGAGGCCGGACCCATCAACAGCAATCTGGCGGCCGCAGCGCAGCGTCTGGGGCTGGGGATGGGGGTCGGCTCGCAGCGGGCTGCGCTCGAAGACCCTTCGTTGCGCACCTCCTATCAGGTCCGGGACGTTGCGCCGGACATCGTGCTGCTGGCTAATCTCGGGATCGCGCAGCTCGGCCAGGGGTGGGGCGCGGCGGAGGCGCGGGCGGCGGTGGAAATGATCCAGGCCGACGCCCTCATGCTTCACTACAACCCCTTCCAGGAACTCGTCCAGGAGCCGGAGTCGGCAGACCTGTCGGCCGGGCTGCAGGCGGTGAGAGATCTGGTAGGCGCGCTTCCCGTTCCGGTGATGGTGAAGGAGGTCGGCTGGGGATTGCCGGTGGAGGTCGCGGTGCAATTGTGGGGGTATGGAGTTCGGCACTTCGACACCGGCGGCGCCGGCGGTACGTGCTGGGCCGAGGTGCTGCGCTACACCTGTGAGAGGGACGCGGAGCGCGCGCTGGTGGAGGAGATCGCGAGGCGAGGGACGCCCACCGCGGAGGTGATCCGCGCGCTGCGAGGGGCACTGCCCGAGGCGACCATCATTGCCGGCGGGGGGATTCGCACCGGGCGGGACATCGCCGTCGCGCTCGCGCTGGGCGCCGACCTGGTGTCTGTCGCGCGTCCGCTGCTCCAACCGGCCACCGGTTCCGCCGCCGCGGTGGAGGAATGGCTGGCGGCCGCCACGTGCGCCTTGAGAGAAGCTATGGCGAAGATCGGGGCGAAGGATCTTGCGGCGCTCAAGAGGGGGCAGGTAGTCCTCGGGGAGGGCTAAGACGGACGATCCGGTCAGACGAGGGAGCCGGAACCGGAAAGGAGACGGCGGTGTCGGAGCAGAGTCTTTCGCCTGAACAGCGGGCGTTACTGGCTGAAGCGTGGGCCATGGGGGCGCTCGACAAGCCTGAGGACCAGGTCAGTCCGGAGCACCGGGAGGCCCTGGAGCAACTTGGCCGCCTGCTAGGAGAGCAGTTCATCGCGGGCAAGAGCACAGATGAAGTCGCTGAGTTCTTAGTAAGCGAAGGGATGCCTCAATCTCAGGCAGGCCCGTTTGCGAAAAGGATGGCGCTCACCGCAACGTTGTCACTCATCCGGAAACTGGGCGGTCCGATCCAGCGGCGACTCACCCAGGGGGCCAGCCGGGAACAGATCGTCGCGGAGTTGGTGCAGGACGGCTTGGCGAAGTCGCTTGCGGCGGACCTGGTAGACCGTTTGGCCGAAGCCCGCGCCCAGGTAATGAAGCGGCCCTTCTTCCGCTTTCTGAGATTCCTTCGGCTCGTGAAGTAGCCGCGGTCTAGCGGGGCTACGAACCGCCCGTGCGCTTCTGGATGAGCGCGCTCGCGACGGCGGCGATGCTTCGGGCGTTGTGCCCGGCAGAGTCTTGCACGTCGCGGACCACTCGCAGGAAGCGCAGCGAGTTCTGGTCTCCCGTCCGGCCGAGGGCTTCGAGGGCCGAGGTAAGGACCTCCGGATCGGGATCGGCGAGCGCGTCCTCCAACGCAATCCGCGCGCGCCAGTCCCCAATCTCCCCCAGGGCCACCGCGGCCCGCCACCGCACGAACCAGTGCTCGTCCTTCAGCGCCTGGATCAGGGGCTCGACCGTGCGTGGATCGCACGCCTTCTCCAAGGCCGCCGCGGCGTCCATGCGCACCAAGACGTTCGCTGATTGCAGGCAACGCACCAGCGGGGCGGTCTCGCCCACCTCTACCAGGGCCAGCATCGCCTCTCTGCGCCGCCGCCAATCCGCGTCCTCCACAGAAGCGGAGAGCAGCTCCAGGGGCGCTTCTCCCCCCAACATGTCCCGGTGCCACAAGCCCTCCAGGTTCGCCGGCCCCGTCTCCACGGCCGCCAGCGCCACCGCGCCCGCGCTCGCCACCGGCACGTTCCCCCCCGCCGTGGCGAGTTCCCGGCTCTGCGCAAGCAGCAGGCGCCCCTCCGACATCCGGTCGAAACGGCAGCGGGCCAGCCCGAGCCGGTAGAGGAACTCGGCCGCGCCGCCCAGATCGCCGGCTCCGCGACAGGCCTGGGCACGCGCGGAAAGGAGGCCGCTGAGCGGTTCGATTCCCCCGCCCAGAAGGAGACGGAAGGCGCACTCCCGGGTCAGGACGGGGCGCTGCTCCCAGGCCGAGAGCCGGCCCACGTCGAGCACCTGCTCCAGCAATCGTCCGCAGCCTGCGGCGTCGCGCCGGGCCAGGGCCTCGTCCATGCTCTGCAGCCAGTAGAACAGCCCGAGGATCCGATTCCTGGCGAAGGCCTCCTCCCACGTGGAAGGCGTCATCTCCCGCTTCCCTCCGACGGGCCTCCGCCCGAGGCCGGGCGCGGCCGGCCTCGCAGCTTGACCTTTTCTTCTATATCAAGCCACTGCTGGGCCTGGGTCAGCAGTTCTTGGGCCGTAGCGTGCCCGGGGGAGAGGGCCAGCAGGCGTTGGCAGGAAGTGACTACGTCCTTCCATCTTCGGTTCCTATCGGCCTGCTGCGCCTGCTCCAGCAACCGCCGCACCTCCGTCTCCCGGTCGGACTGGGGCTCCCCCACCTTCACATCGACATCTCGTATCGCCTCGATTCTTCGCTGAAGCGCGGGCGCGTCAGGGTGCTTGGGGTTCACCTCCGACAGCTTGCGCAGGGCCTCGAGCGCCTCTTCGAGCTGTCCCGCGTTCGCCCGGCGCACCGCCTCACTCCAGAGACGATCTTGTACCGCCCTCCAGGCCTGCTCGAGCCGCTCGCGACGCGCCGGCACATCTCGGAAGCTCGGGTTCACCTCCAGGATGCGCTGCGCGCAGTCGAAGGCCTTCCCCCACTCTTCTGCTTCCGCCAGGTCCAGCAGACGGCGATACTCGGCCTCCAATCGCAACCACTGGAGGGCCTCTTGCTGTCGCGCTTGGGCCTGGGGATGGCCGGCCTCCAAGTTGAGCACCTGCGCCGCGGTGGCGGACACAGCCCTCATCTGTGCTTCCTGAGGTGGTGACCCCAGGGCCGCGCACGCGCGGTCCAGGTCGGTGACGGCCCGCAGCAGGTCAGCGGCGCGGATGCGCAACTCCGCCGCCTCGGCGTTGCCGCGTTCCAGCATCTGCGCTTCCTCCACGGCAGAAAGCGCCTGCTCATACGAGTGGGTCGCGAGTGATTGCTTGGCGCGCGTCAGGAGATCCTGTACGCGATCGAGGACGCGCTGAGAGGCATCCAGCAAGTTGGCCGCATCCCGATAGCCCGGCTGCGCGTCGACAATGATCTTCAGCGCCGCTACCGCGGCGCGGTGGTGTCCGGCGGCGGCCTCCTGGCGCGCCCGCTGATACTGCGATTCGAGGTGGTGGAAGGACTGCCACACTTGCTCGATCTCTGCGGGGCGCGCCAGATCGAAGGCCATGTCGTCGCTCTGCAGCATGTACAGCACCGGCGTGGTCCACTCGAGGCTGTATCCCCAGGTCACGTAGATGCTCTGGCGCGCGACGGTGAGCGCCGCGTCCACGGGATAGCGCTTGAGTAGGGCGAGGTAGAACTTGCTGGTAAGCTCGGTGGCCGCCAGATCGCTCACCGGGTACTGCATGGCCACCACTGCGGGGACGCCGGAGCGCACCAGGGACCGGGCCAGTCCCGAGAAGGGCTGACTGGGGGTGTTCTCCGCCCCGTTGCACGAGTTCAGGAAGACCAGGCGCAGATTGTGGCGGGCGCGGGGCGCGTGCGCGCCGTCGCCAAGCAGCATCGTCAGGAGCCGCCGCTCCTCCACCTCGTCGCTCCCTCCGTGCGGGCCCTCCATAACCAGCGACCCCTTGGCCCGCGCGGTGTCGTAGCATCCGTGTCCGCTGAAATGGAGGACTTCGTAGTCCTCTCGACCTAACAGGTCTTGCAACTGCCGGATGGTGTTGTGACCCTCTACGTAGTCTACCTTGGCCAGGGGCTTGCTGGAGCCCGCGGTCCACGGCTTCAGCGCCTCCTCCAGAACCTTCTTCTCCTGGTCCATGTCCAGAAGCGGGTACCTGCCGTCGTCGGGGTTGGCGAAGACCGCGAGGATGCGCAGTTGGCCTTCCACCGGGGGGAAGCGATTGGGGGCATACGGGGCCATGAAGCGCACGATCGGAGTTCCCGTGGAAAGGGCCAGGAAGCCCTCGTCCTGGCCGCAGTTCCCGTACAGCAGTTCCCACGGCAGGCCGGCCAGCGACCGATGCACGTGCAGCTTCAGTCTCAATCCCTTGCCCGAGTTCTGTGCGGCCGCGAGGCTAGCCAGATAGCACTCTCGGAGGCTCTGGTTCTTCGCGAAGATGGCGTCGTAAAGCCGACGGCCGAAGTCCTCCAGCTTGGCCATCTCCGGGGGCGGCGCGGAGGGAGGGTAGGCCGCGTCTCGCTCGATGGCCCGCGCCACCTCGTTCACCAGGGCCTGGGCCGCCGCGTCATCGCAGGGCGGTGTGAAGAGGGCGGATTCGTCGGGGTCGCCGCGGAGGCAGCGCGTCACCATCGCCGCATAGGCGTCGCCGACCCGCTCGATGCGCAGGCCGAACTCCTCGTACCTATTCTCCTGCGAGCCCTGGTTCAGCGCCTGGCTCGTCATAGACGTGATAGCCTCCACAGCGTACGATGATGCTTCCGCTCCATCGGAAGAAGGCCAGCCCGTCCCCGGCCGCCTCGAGCACCAGGGCCACGTCCGTCGGCTGTCGGAAATGGCGGTGGACGTTCCAGTCCTGGGCCGACATGAACAGCACGTCGGCCTGTGAGGACCGGTTTCGAGCAGCACCGCCGCCCACGTGGGAGTGATACCATCCCACCACGCGGTCTTCCGGAGAAGATTCGGCGTGGCGCCGGAGAATTCCTTGCCAGGCCTCCGCGGTAAAGCGGACGGAGACGGCGTCCGCAATCACGCCCTCCGCGGGCAGGGCCCGGCAGATCTCCACCCGCGGCGGGTGCGGTCCGCCCTCGCTCACTCGGCCCAGCAGCAATCCAGCCACCTCTCGGTGCGGTTCTGCGCGCGCCTGCTGCTGCACCTGGGCGAGCACGCCCCGGGACAGGTAGACGGCCGGCCCGGAGGGGTCCGGAGTTCCCACGACCGTGGCGTTCGGGGGCGGCGCTCCGGCCGGCGCGACTGGTGTCGGTTGGGTCGGGGACAGACCGATGGCGATCTCGTCTCCGGTCTCGTCCGCGATCCGCGCGAACTCCTGGTGCGATTCCCCCTCCTCTCCTCGCCGCGCACAGAAGGCGAGCTGATACTCGCCTTCCCCGGGAAGGACGGAGCAGTCCTGCAGTCCCCGGATGATCGCATCGCTCCAGGAGGCGATGGCCGAAAGGGGATAGTGCTGCTCGAAGACCGGCTGGTCCGGCTCCGCGCACGCAGCCAGGCGGAGCGTGAAGTAAGTCATGGGCGTGTCGGGCGCGTCCGCGTCGACGGCCGCCCGCAGCGTGACCAGGTACTGCGCCGGACTCGCGTGCGGGCCGGGACCGGCCGGCTCGGGTGCGGGCGCAGGCCGCTCGCCGTAGCCAGGGAGAACGACGGCCTCGTACGGCCGGCCAGGCCGCAGCAACCCGCGCCGGCCCAGGCGCTCCACCTCGGCCTTCACGTGCCGCGCAAACACCCTCACGCCGAAGTCCGTCCGGTAGACCAGGGTTGCGGGCGGCGTCACCACTTTCAACGTGAAGTAGCTGCGCACCGCATCCGGCTCACGCGGGTCCGCGTCCCGGGGTCATCTCCGGGAAGAAGGTGAGTTCCACGCCACTGTCCACTCCTGCCTGCTGCAAGGTGAGCTGGTCATCCAGGATCTCTCGGCCTCGAGAGAGCCGGTAGCTCACCGGGTTGCCCTCGTCGTCGAGAATCGGCGCGCCCAGCTTGGCCGCGATCGCGGTGGCCAGGCGATGCATGGGGACATCCGAGGGCAGATCTGCCTCCTGGACGGACCCACGCAGTGCATTGCGCAGTTGTACGGTGACATCAGCCATGGTTTCCTCCTGTTAGCGTAATACCACCTGCGGTTCATCTTCCGGTTCAGGCAGCCCGCCTTCCGCGAAGCCCGCCAGCCGGGCGTCCTGAGAGAGGACGCGGACCTCCGTCGCATGCTGCCCCAGGTATTCTACAAAGGCCTCGCTGAGCGCGCGGAAGGCGGCGAAGTCGAAGCTCTCCTTGGGCCACTCGGCCGCGAGCAGCACCTGCCCCCGGTCGTCGAGGCTGAACTTGGCGAGCAGCATCTCATCACTGGCGCGTAGCAGATAGTGCGCGAGTCCGGCCCTACACCGGGGGTGCGCGGCCGTCTTCAAGAGCGGAGCCTGAAAGAACACCCAGCCCCCGGTGAAGGTGACGTGCACGTCGAAATCCGCCCCCGGCCCGGCGCACACCAGGTGCCAGTGGTTGTCGGTCGGCTCCCCCCGCAGACCCCACAGGCCGGAGGCGCCTCGCAGCAGATACGAAACCACGGTGTCCCGGTTCGTCATCGCTCACCCCTCGGCCCCTTGAGTGGCAGGCGATGCGCGTTCTCCAGCGCCCACGCGCCGGCCTCCTTGTTCAGGACACTCTTCACGTTGTACAGACGGTAATCCACCATCTGCGCCATCGTCAGGAAGATCTCGTCCAGGGTGACGCCGGCCGCGTAGAGGCGTCCCTGCAGGCAGACCCGGGGCGGGGCAATGTTGGGGTGAAACACGGGTGTCTCCCAGAACAGGTCCGGTGCGCGAGCCGGGTAGTCTGGGCCCAATACCACCCGCACCCGGTGCAGGGAGATGGGCTTCACCTCCCCGCCCTCGCGCATCACCCCGGGCACGTGCAGCACGAGTTGATACTCTTCCGGTGGCGAGCCGGGTCCCGGGATCACCTCGATTTCCGGGTGACTGGCACCCAGTTTCTGCACGCGGTGAAAATCCGTAGTCAGCATTTCTTCGCGTCCATCGCCGGTAGCCATTTCGCACTCACCTCCTTGCCGCGCCGCGGGCCGACCGTCGTCCCAGCAGCACGGCCTCGGCGTCGCCCGTCAGTTCGCATCCCACTCGTGCCCCCGCGCCGCGCGCGACCAGGACATGCCAGCGCGGGACGCCCAAGGCGGACAGAGGCCGCTCGCCCACGCCGGAGTCCCGGCCGATGCGGTGGCGCAGCTCGGGGATGCGCGTCTCGCCACAGCGCGGACACAGGAACCGGGCGTCTGACCCCGGCCGCCGCGGCCGCAACGTGGATTGCCGCGCGTGACAATGCCCGCAGCGAAGCCCTACGACGAATTGCCGGTCCAACTCCAGTTCGTCGGCCACCACGCCCTGTTCGCCCAGCCACCGGTACAGGTCGGCGGCCGAGGCGCGGGCCGTGCCCCCGGCCAGTTCGACCACCGGAAGCGGGGGCGAATGCAGCTCGCATTCCGGCTTGCGCTGGTAGCGCAGGGGGTAGAACGTGTTCGTCCAACCATTGTAGAAGCCCCCTTCGCCGTTCCACTGCCCTAGGCCGTGAATCAGCTTCAGCGCCTCCTGCGCCTGCATGGCGCCGATGATGGCGGCGACGGTGGGAGTGGTTGGGCTGTGGCCCCGTTGCTGGAGCTGGGCGTCGCGCGCACCGCACGAGTCTCGCTGGTTGAGCAATTGCTTATCAACCTCTCCGAGGGCACAGGCGTAGCAGGGCCCTTCCCAGGGCACGAAGACGCGCACCGTGCCCATCAAGTCACGAATCCCGCCGTCCACCCAGGGCGTGCCCACGCGCCAGCAGTCGCGGTTCAGCGTCCACCGCGCCTCCCGATTGTCCAGACAGCCGAGCACCACGGCCGCGCGCCGGTAGAGCCCGGTCCCGATGTCCCACCGCAGGTCACCCACCACGCCCACTGCGCTGATCTCGGGATTCAACTGCCGCACGCGGGCGGCGGCGACCAGGGCCTTCGCCTTTCCCACATCCTGAGCCCGGTAGAGCACCGACCGGGAAAGGTTCGAGAGTTCGATGCGGTCGGAATCTATCACGACCAGGGTCCCCACCCCGGCCAGGGCGAGGCACTTGAGCACCTCGTTGCCCAGGGCGCCCGCGCCCGCCACGACCACCAGGCTGTGGCGGAGCAGATCCTGGTCCCACCAAGGAAGAAGCTGCAGCCGCGCGTAGCGACCCTCCGGGGACAGCGGGAGGTGCGGCCGCGCCTCCGAGACTCCTGCGTGCTCTCCGCTCATGGGGGGCTGATCACTCCGTCCACCATCTTGCGCACGGGGTAGTCGCATCCCGCGGTGGGACAGCGCTCCAGGGCCAGCCAGCACTTCTCGTGGAATGGCACCTTGCAGCGCGGACAGTGCACGATCTGGTCTCCTACTTCGAAGGGCTTCTTGTCGCGGGCACGGCCGCTGGGACAGAAGGACCGGTGGGCCAGGGGGGACCCCTCGCGGACCTCGGTGAAGCGCACCTCCGCGTTCAGCGCCCGGAGCAGAAGGTTGCGCACCGGATAGACGCAGGTGGACTGCCCGCAGTAGTCGAGCATCGCCCAGCAACGGCGATGCGTCGCCGTGCCGCAGCGGCACACCACCACCTCGTCCCCGACCTCGATGGGATGACGTTCCAGGCAGCTCCGGCCCAGGTGGGGGGAATCCTTCGTCATGCGTTCCAGGCTGAATTCCCGCAGGCGCAGCTCCTCGCGACCGATGCGTATGACATCGAGATGGCGCAAAGCCTTCACGCGGACGACCGGGAGCCCGTTGACGAGAAGGTTCTCCCCCGCGAAGTCTATCAAGACGAATCCCGAGTACGCGGCCGAGCGCACGATGGCGGCCTGGTGAGGGGCGGCGCCGGAGTCTGGGGCTAGCACGACGTTCGCCTTGGGGTCGGCGCCGAGCAGGATCGGGAAAGCCCCCTCCTTGAGGGAATAGGGCTCCCAACCGGCCCCGGTGCGACGTTCGATCACCGCCATGCTCTTTCCTCCCCGGCGCTTAGCCGCGAGAGCGCCCACTCGGCTGCCTTGCGCACCTGGAAACACGAGTCCTGGCGGGCCTGTTGCAGAGCGGCCGTTGCCCGCGTCTCGTGCAGCTGCCCGAGCCCTCGCGCGGCGGCCGCCCGGACTTCCTCCGCGGGGTCTTGCAGGCGCGCCAGCAGGGGCTCGTAGGCGGTCGGGCTGCCGAGGGCGCCCAGAGCCAAGGCGGCTCGCCGCCGCACCTCCGAGTTGGGATCGGCGAGCCGATGGCACAAGAAGGCCTCTGCGCGCGGATCCTGAACCTGTGCTTGCACGAGTGGATCGAAGAAGTCCCTCGGATCCAAGAGCGCGACCGCGACTCCGGGAAACATGATCTGCTCCCAGTCTACCAAGGCGAGCGAATGCTTGCGAAGCGTGCCCCAGATAGCATCGCCGCGAATCTTCGCGCGCGTATCGCACGGGGGGAACTTCCGGGCCCGCGCGATCTCTTCAGGAGTGACGATGTGGTCCACCAGGCCCGCGCGCTCCAACACGGCGTACAGGCTCTGCTCGGGCCGCAATACATGGTACTTGAGGTCCAGTTCGCGGAGCGCCGGATGCTCCCAGTGATCGCCCCGCTCCAGGCTCCATTCCGCCCCCGGCGCCACCTTCTTCCCCCGGGCGCGCAGCAGGTGCAGCTTTATCAGCCAGTCGACGCGGCTGGTCAGCTCCTCCGTGTCCCGCCCCAGCTTATCGAGCGTGTCGGCCCACTCATACAGCACGCTCTGCGTCTCTGCATCCAAGGTCTCGTGTGCGAAGTACGTCCGCGCCAGGTCGAGGTAACGCCGCTGAATGGCAATGGCCGTAGCCCGCGTGCCGTTGCGCAGCTCGATGGTGCGGCGGCAGGTAGGATCGTAGGAGATCTGATTGATGGAGAGACGGGGCTCCATCAGGGCCAGGTCTTCGGTGATGAACTGGTCCTCGATCATGGAGAGCACGATCGCGGTGGTGCCCACCTTAAGGAAGGTGGAGTACTCGCAGAGATTGGCGTCTCCCAGGATGAGGTGCAGGCGCCGGAAACGCGCGGGGTCGGCCTGCGCCTCGTCACGCATGTTCACGATGCCCCGGTCGAAGCGCGTCTCGGGGGAGACCACCTCGCCGATGAACTCGGCCCGCTGCGAGACGTGGTAGCCGAGGGCGCGGTCCCGCGTGTTCAGCCAGGGGCCCACCTTCCCTGCTCCGCACAGAATCTGCCGCGTGACCAGGAAGGGGACGAGTTGCCGCACGATCAGCCGGAAGAAGTCCTGCTGGTTGTCCAGCAGGTCCGGGCTGCGGGAGAGCAGGTAGTTCTCGTGGCAGCCGTAAGTGTTGCCCAGGGCGTCCACGTTGTTCTTCGCCACGAAGAGCCGACCTTCGAAACCCTGGCGGGCGAGCAGCCTCTCGGCTTCGACGACGATCTCGGAGATGAGCTGCTCTCCGGCCTTGTCGCACGCAATCAGGTCCCGGAGAGAGCGGCATTCCGGGGTGGACCACTCCAGCAACCCCGTGTCGTAGTAGCACTTCGCACCGTTCGCGAGAAACCGGATGAAGCGGCGCTCCTCGGGTTCCGGCAGCGAGGGGCACTTTTCATCCAAGGCCTCGCACAGCGCGGCGAAGACCGCCTCTCGTTCCGGCGACCGGCCGTCGCGGACCGGGCGGAACGAGAAGCCATGCTCGGTTTCCAGACCGAAAATCCGATTGCCTTGCATCATCGCGCCGGAGGCCTCTCCGAACGGCTACTCCCCGATCGGCTGTTCGAACACCACGTCCACAAACTCCTGGGCCGCCTCCGGAGTGCTTTCCAGCACCCCGTCGTCCACCATGCTATCCATCAACTCGTCGTAAATCGCGTCCAGCCGGCCCACCTCCCCCTTGACCCGCTCCCGCAGTTCAGCCGGCCGCACGAGCGACGTAGCCTGCGCGGGGCGCCAGACGGGCCCGGGCTGGATCTGCTCCCGCTGTTGTGTCATTGCCTGTCTCCTTGCTGCGCCGAAGCGGTGGCCCGAGCCAGCAGTTCCTCCGGCCGCTTTGCGCCCGCCAGCCACTCCCTCACGGTCTCCACTGGAGCGCCCTGAGGGTCCGGCAGCTCCAGGGAGCCGCCGTCGAACTCGAGGCGCTCCCAGTCCATGCTGTGAATGTGGCCCGCGAACCGGGCAACGCTCCTGCCTCGCACGTAGGCGCGGGTGGTCTTTGGGGGGGCGGCCGCAAGGCGAGTAATCTGCTTGTCTGGCACCAGGCGCACTACTGCTCCCGCGGCCTGCAGCCGGTGGAAGGGACTGCGTTCCCGGTGGAGGCCGTGGTACTTGATGTCCAACTCCTGCAGCCTCGGGCTATCCCACCCCAGGTGCTCGCGCTGGCGCAGATGCTCGAGCAGCCGCAGCTTGATCATCCAATCGAGACGGTCGGCCAGGCGAGCCGGGTTGCGCTTGAGGCACCACAGGGTTGCCGCCCAGCTCCGGATGACCCGGTTCCGGCGGGGATCCTCCCCCCGGTCCCGCAGATACTGCCGAGCCCAGCGGAGGAAGCGCGCCTGGATATACCAGGCTGAGCGCTCCTTTCCGTTGGCCAGAGGCACAGGGCGCTGCCCGGTCAGGTCGCGCGACACCGCGCACACCGCCGCCACCGGATCGGCCAACACCAGGTCGGACTCCAACGCCTCGTCCTCGATCATCGCCAGAACGAGTTGCAGAGCGCCCACCTTCAGGAAGGTGGCGAACTCCGACATGTTGGCGTCGCCGCAGGTGACGTGAAGTCGCCGGAAGCGGCGTGCGTCCGCGTGCGGCTCATCACGGGTGTTGATCAGGGGGCGCCGCTCGGTGGTCGCCAGGCCGATGACCGTCTCCATGAAATCGGCGCGCTGCGAGAGTTGGTAGTCCACCGGCTCCGTTCCGTTCTCGGCGCCGACCTTGCCCGCCCCGGCGTAGATCTGACGGGTCACCAGGAAGGGGAGGAGGCCGGAGAAGAGCAGGTGCATCTTGCGGCCGAACAGGTCGCCAAAGCACCGCGCGGAAACCAGGTAGTTCTCATGACAGCCGTAGCTGTGTCCGTGGTGGTCGGAGTTGTTCTTGTATACGAGCGCTTCCGACCCGAAGCGCTCGGCCGCGCGGGCCACCACGAGTTCCCCAGCTTTGTCGCAGGCCACCAGCTCCAGGGCAGTCAGGCACTCCGGGGTGGAGTATTCGGGATGGCCCATATCCACGTAGAACCGGGCGCCGTTGGCGAGCATGAGATCGTCTTGCGCCAGCGCGACCTGCGGCACGTCGCACGCCGCGACGACGCCCGCGGCCGCGCCCTCGCGCGCCTCCCCCGTCTGGGGCACGACGAGGGCGTACTCGGTCTCCAGCCCCACGAGCTTCGGCAGGCTCATGTCAGGGCCTCGGCCAACACCTCTTCCCCGCGGTAGGCGCGCGGCTTCTGGTGGAACCACTGCCGGCGCTCTCGCCCCTTCAGGCGGAGTTGCACGGAGAACGGCTCCGGCCGTCCCGTCGCCCGATCCCGGGGCACGTCGGGGTGTTGGTGAACGAGTTGCTCCTTGCTCCCCTTCAGCTCGGTTTCGATGGAGGCCAGCACGTGCGCACAGGTGATGCGTCCTGGACCGACGGCGGGGCGGGGGACCAACTCCATCATGGCCTGCTTCTTTGCCCGCCTCACGATGGCCTCGAGCAAGGCCCCGCTCACGAAGTCGCGCAGCGGGAAGGTCCGCACCGCGCCGCTCTCGGTGGTAACGCGAAGGAGGTTTTGCGTGTCGTACAGCAAGCCCACCGCGTATTCGGTGAGCGTCGCGGCTACTTCCTCCGGCTCCTCCGGCGTCCGCTCCAACCCCTCCGGCGACAGAGGAAGCTCAGGTACCAGGTACTTGGAGAAGATCTCGCTTGCCCCGTCTCGGTTGGGCCGGTGGATGGTGATCTGTTCGTCAATTCGGCCCGCCCGGAGAATGGCCGCATCAATGAGTTCGGGGCGGTTGCTGGCCCCGATCACGATGATATCGTGAATACTCTCGACCCCGTCCATCTCTGCCAGGAGTTGAGGCACGATGGTCTTCTCTACGTCCGAGGAAATCCCGCTCCCCCGGGTCTGGAACATGGCGTCCATCTCGTCGAAGAAGATCACCACGGGGGTTGAGAACCCGGCCACGCGCTTGGCCTCGTCGAACACCTTGCGGATGCGATGCTCGGTCTCGCCTACGTATTTGTTCAGCAGTTCCGGCCCTTTGACATTCAGGAAGTAACTGCGAACCCCGGCGTTCAGGCTCGCGCGAATCTCCTCTCGCTTACTCTCGAGTCGGTCCAGCGGGATATCGCCGTACGTGAGTTCGGCCTCGATCTCCTTGACGATCTCTTCCGGGGACTGGGCCTGGGAAGCCTTGCGCTTCCGCCACTCCTCTTGCCAGGAAGGGTCCTCCGGGCTCTCCCGGGCCATCAGGAGGAGTTCGATCGCCGCGTTCATCAGCTTGAGATGGGCTTCGATGGCGGACTGCAGGCTGTTGGCGACGGCCTTCGCGATCAGCGTCTTTCCGCAGCCTGGGGGCCCGCACAGGAGAATGCCCTTGGGCCGGCGCAGCTGATAGCGGGTGAACAGATGGCGGTGCAGATAGGGGACCTCAATCGCCTCCCGGATCACCTCGATCTCGCGATCGAGTCCCCCGATCTGATCGTAGGTAACGTCCGGCACCTCCTCGAGTTGCAGTTCCCCGGCCTCGTAAGGAGGGAGCTTCTCGAAGGCCAGCATCAGCCGGGAGTCAATGCGCACGATGTCGCCGATAGCAAGGGGCTGCTCTTTCAGGCTGTCCGTGCACTCCACCACCATGCTCCCGCCGCCGCTGTGCCGCACTTGCAGGCGCTGGTAGCGTTTCACATGCGGGTCGTCTGGGACCTCGGGATCGAGCACATTGGCCACTTCCGCGGTCTCGCCGCGCCGGGGGTCCTCTCCGAGCACGCCCACTACGGTGAGCATATCCTTGTTAAGTAAGACGCCCCCGCCCGGTCGCAGGGAGGCAGCCTCCAGGTCGGCGGCAACCTTCACGTCAAAGCGTTCGCCTCCAATAGAGACGGTGACCGTGTGCTCCTGGTTCGGAGTAAGGCCCACCACAAGGGCGTGCTGCAGGGGCGGCTGTCGGAAGCGGTCCAACTCGCGCTTCAACTGCTGCGCCAGTTCCTCCGGCCGCTGCTGCCGCGCCAGCGCCTCCTTCACCTGCTCTTCCGCCTCGCGCAGTGCCGTCAAGGCGTCTTCCAGCGCCCGGCTGGGGCGCGTCCCACAGGCGATCTGGATCAGCTCCCGGGCACGACGTATTCCCGCGAGGCCCGCATCATCCGTCATCCGTCCAACCTCCCGGTCGCGGCAAGACGCAGCACGGGTTCGGCGGGGAGTCGGCCTTGGCAGGAGGCCCAGGTGAGGGACTCCTCCAGCGGCTCGGGACGGCCTTCCACGAACAGTCGATACCTGACAGGGTTCTGATCGTCTCCGACCAGGGGGAATCCGAGTTTGGCCGGCAGCGCATCGCACAGGTTCTGCACGGTCAGGCTCATGGGGAAGGTGATGATTCGAAGATTGCCATTGGCGTCGGTCACCTTGGCCTCCATATCGGTCTTCCGCAAGGTGCCGCAGAACGGACAGAACAAGGTGCCGTTGGTGATCTCCCTCTGGCAGCCCGGGCAACAGGGCGGACCGGGAGGGGCGGTTGCCGCTCCGGCCAGAGACACACCGCAGGCCGGGCAGAAGACGACGCCTTCGGGGGCCGGCTTGTGGCATTTCGGACAAATCATGGCGGACTCTCTCCGGGCCGTTCTGGGGTCGGGAGCAGGAAGAAGCGGGCGAATCGGAGCGGTATCCGTCCCGGGGACTCGACCTTCAGCCCCTCGGCCGCCACGTGGGCGGTCCTTCCGGTCACTGTCGTCGTCAGCGCGAACGGCGGTGCCTCCGGCAGCGAAAGCACCATCTTCAGTCCCCAGCCGTCGAAGGTGGCTTCCTTCGCCTCCAGCACGGCGGTCAGGGTCCCCTCCGCACGCACCTCGAGCGGGCTATCCGCCCGCACCTGCATAGTGATCGTCCGTCCGGCCTCCGAACGGTTTTCGTCGCAGACCTGCACCTCTACCGTTTCTCCTGCCCGCATCGCATTTCGACGTCGCGCCGCCCTTGCGCTCCCCAACTGAATCACCATCGCGGCACAGAGAGTGTCTCGCAGGCGCAGCGCCCAAGACTCTCCCCTCTCAAGGGCGACGGCCACCTCGTTCCACTCTGGTATCCGTCGGGCGCGCACCTGCGTCAGCACGGCTCGCACCGCCGCGGGCTGGGGAGCGGGGAGCGTGCCGGCCGCCACCTCTGCCTGCAGGCGCTGGAGCCATTCAAGTTCCCTCCGACAGCGGGCGCAGACCGCAATGTGTTCGGCCGCCTTGGCTGCTTCCGCCGCGGCGAGCCGCGCGTCGCAGAGATTCGCGAGCGTGACGTCCGATAGGTGTCGCGCGTCCATAGTGCCTGCCTGGCCGGGCTCGGCCCCCACATCCTTCCCCATATTAGAACGTCCCCCCGACGCGTTGTCTTGCATGCTACGCATCCTTCTCCTGCGGTCCTCGGGCCCGTTTCAGGGCGCGATGGATGCGGCTGTTGGCAGCGTCTTCCGAAATCCCAAGCCGGTCGGCTATGTCCTTCGTGCTGCAGCCCTCCAGCCGCAGGCGGATCACTTCCAGGTCTGCCTCCGATAGCCCGGCCAGACTCGCGCGCAGCAACATCTTCTGCTCTTCCGGGGCAAAGGGGGCGAGGTCGAGGGAGTCGAGAGAGCCGATATCCTGCCCGTGCAACTGGGGCTGGCGCCCGGCCGAATCGTAGATGCTGCTGCACAGCCGCTTGATGATGGTGATGAGCCAGGTCGTCAGCGAGCACTTGGGTTCCGGCAGGTCGAGCCAGCGTCGCAGCACCCACCAGTCGCGTTCGCACCCGGGGCAAAGATCCTCCTCCGGCTCCCGCTTTCTGGTGCGCGAACAACCCGCGCAGTTCGGCTTCACCACATGGAGGAGGGCGAGCTGCTCCAGGTCCTCCGCGGCCCACATCCGATCCCGCGACGCCACCGTCGCGAGATAGCCGCGGGCGGTCGCCGTGACCACCCCCCCGTATCTTCCGGAGACAAACGCCTCCTGGGCCTGGGGATCGCCGGCAACCACTTGGCGGACCAACTCGGTGGCGTCGGCATCGCCAGCCTGCAAGCTGCGCACGGCCGTGTCCATCGGTCCCTCGTCAACAAAGGCCGCGCTGCCCTCCGCACGCGGCAACGCGCCTATTCCTGGGGTGAGCGACGGGGATCGCCAACCTCCCCCGGGCTCGCCCACCGCCCCACCCGAAACCAGATGCTCGCTCTCACATCTGCATATGAGTTCGCTCTGCGCCATCGGTTCCCTCTTGCGGATAGGCTCTCGCGTAGCCTGAAAGGCGCTACGGATCTGCGATCGAATACCGAGCGATAGTACGGTGCCCCGCACTGATGGCGAGCTGCTCGCCCAGTTACAGAGGGCACTGTGTGGAAGTAGCCCGTCCCGCTCCCCGTGGGTCATCTGTCGCAGGATTGACAGGAGCTAACTGGAACCCATGAATCACCTACCCGGAAGGAAGGGGCCCGGCATGAAGCTCGAACCAATCCGACTTCCCAGACCCGAGAAGGAGGGCGGCAAGTCCCTCCTGGCATCTTTGTGGGCCAGACGGACGGTGCGCGAGATCAGCCCGAAGACGCTCCCCTTGCAGACCCTCTCGAATCTGCTCTGGGCCGCGGGCGGCGTAAACCGCAGGCGCGGGGCCTTCGATCGGACCGGCCGCACGGCCGGTTCGGCCAGCAACTCGCAGGAGATTGATCTGTATGTGGTCCTGCCGGAAGGCGTCTTCCTCTATCAGCCCCAGCCCCATCAGTTGGCCCCCGTCGCGCCGGGGGACTTCCGCACGCTGGCCGTCGTCAATGGATCCCCCTCGGCGCCGGTGCACATCTTCTATGTGGTGGATCTGTCCCGCTTCTGGCAGGGCCCGGGCCAACCCGATCCGCACATCGGCGATCCCGAGGTGCAGAAGTCGTACTACTACGTTGACACCGGCCTCATGGCCCAGAACGTCGCCTTGTTCGCGGCCTCCCAGGGCTTGGCGGCCTGGTTCCACAATTGCCACCAAGAGGCTGCCGGTAGGGCCTTCCAGCTTACCCCAACCCAGCGGGTTCTGTTCGCGCAATCCGTAGGGAGGAGGGGGCGGTGATGACCGCCGCTCACCCCATCGCCGCCCAGGGCTGAGTTCACTGGGCCTCTACGGGAGGAGCAGCAGCGTCCTCAGCGAAGACTCCCGGCACCAGGAGAGTGGAGCGCGCGATGGAGAACCTTTCGCCAGTACTGTTGGGGGCGCTGTTCCTGGCCGCGGCCGCGGCGACGTGGGTGGCCGGGATCGCGCTGACCAAGACCACCGACTCCATAGATACACGCTTCCGGATCGGCGACGCCCTGGGGGGCCTGGTCCTCCTCGGCGTCGCCGGCAGCCTGCCCGAGATCGCAGTCGTCTACAGCGCCGCGCGCCACGGCCACATCCCCGTCATTATCGGCAACCTGGTCGGCGGGATCGCCGTGCAAACGCTGATCCTTGTCATCTTCGATTTCGCCGTAGACCGGAAGCGCCCGCTGTCCTATCTGGCAGGCTCGGTCACCATGTCCCTGGAGACGGTCTTCGCCATTGCCATCACGGTCCTCGCGCTGCTTGCCACCTTGATTCCCGCGGGGCACGTGCTCCTCAGGACCAATCCCCTCTCGGCTGC